>Ga0073934_10005238_pt1 | contig 20352 bp, 19 predicted proteins | sample LarsenN4metaG_FD_76834 | JGI IMG/M metagenome (GOLD analysis project Ga0073934, IMG submission 76834) | Hot spring sediment bacterial and archeal communities from British Columbia, Canada, to study Microbial Dark Matter (Phase II) - Larsen... ... | reverse complement strand
GATCAAACCCGCCCGGTGGGCATGTGTGCAGGCCGGCCAGCGGCCTGCACACATGCCCACCGGGCTCAACAACCAGGGGAGCATTGTGAGTGTTGTGTTCCACACGAAATGACGAAGGACCTGGAATTCCGCCTGCGCGCCGTTGCCGATCATCGCCATCACCGTCGCGCCGGGCGGCGCGAGGACGCGGGCGGCAAGCGCCGACATCGCCGCCGTGCGCAGCGCGGTCAGGATCGTCATCTCGCTGAGCAGCACCGGGTAGCCGGTCGCCACGTCGGCGAGAAGGCCGAAGGCGGTGACGGTCTGGAGCCCGCGCTTCATGTTCGCGGGATGGCCGTTCACGTACTTGAAGCCGTAGAGCGCGCCGTCCGAGGTCGGCATCAGCTCGATCACGCCGACAGCGGAATGGGAGGCGATGCGCGGCGTCTTGTCGAAGTCGGGCCAGCGGCGGAAGTCCTCCTCGATGAGGGCCGCGATCTCGGTCATCGCGCGTTCGGCGCCGATGCGCAGGACGAGCTTCATCATGCTGTCCACGCTGACGAAGGGGACGAGGTTCAGCCGTTTCGCGGGGGCGGTCATCCGAAGCTCCGGGTCGGGCGGTCGAACACCTTGCGGCCCATCAGGCTGCCGACGAGTTCGACCATCAGTTTCGCGGTGCGCCCGCGTTCGTCGAGGAAGGGGTTGAGCTCGACGAGATCGAGCGAGGTGACGAGCCCCGATTCGTGCAGGAGTTCCATCACCAGATGGGCCTCGCGGAAGGTGGTGCCGCCGGGCACGGTGGTGCCGACCGCGGGCGCGATCGAGGGATCGAGGAAATCGACGTCGAGCGAGACGTGCAGGAGGCCGTTCGCGTTGTCCACCTCGGCGAGGAAGTCGCGCAAGGGGGGCACGATGCCGTATTCGTCGAGCACGCGCATGTCGCAGAGCGTCGCCTCGGTCCGGAGCAGGCGGTCGTGTTCGGCCGGGTCCACCGAGCGCAGGCCGTAGAGGCAGAGCCGGTCGTGCGGGACCGGGGCGGGGAAGGGGGGCAGGGCCTCGAATCCCGGCTGGCCGGTGATGTAGGCGACCGGCGTGCCGTGCAGGTTGCCGGTCTGGGTGGTGAGCGGCGTGTGGTAGTCGGAATGGGCGTCGAGCCACAGCACATAGAGCGGGCGGCCGACCTTGTCGGCATGGGCGGCGACGCCGGCGACCGAGCCGAGCGACAGCGAATGGTCGCCGCCGAGGAAGATCGGCACGCCGTGGTCCATCGCGGCGGCGGCGGCGGCGGCGAGGACCTCGGTCCAGCCCACGGTCTCGGGCAGGGAGTGGACGGCCGGGTTGGCGACGCTGGCCGGCCGCAGCGGCGGCAGCGCGAGATCGCCGCGGTCCTCGACCGAATGGCCGAGCGCGTTCAGGCTTTCGGCGAGCCCGGCGACGCGGTAGGCGGAGGGCCCCATCAGGCAGCCGGCGCGCTTCTGCCCGCTGTCCACCGGCGCCCCGATCAGGATGCAGTGCTTGCCCATCGCGTGCGTCTCCCCGTCTGCCGCCCCCTGCCCGTGCGCGCTGCCCGTGCGCGCGGGACTATCCCGGCAGGTTGCGCCGGAGTGAACCGGTGTTACTGTCGGAAATGCGAAGGGATCCGACGAAATGGCGGGCGGGATGAGCGATCTGGACGATACCGACATGCGGCTGATCGCGGAGCTGCGGCGCGACGGGCGGGCGCCGGTGACCGAGCTTGCGGCGCGGGTCGGGGTGGCGCGGGCGACGGTGCAGGCGCGGCTCGACCGGCTGATCCGGCGCGGCGAGATCGTCGGCTTCACGGTGCAGACGCGCGGCGACGTGACCGCGATGCCGGTGCGCGGGCTGATGATGATCGCCATCGAGGGGCGCGGGCAGGACCGGATCACCGCCCGCCTGGCGGGAATGCCCGAGGTGCAGGCGGTGCACTCGACGAACGGCCGCTGGGACCTGATCGCCGAGGTCGGGACGCGCACCCTGGAGGAGCTTGACGCGGTGCTGGCGCGGGTGCGCGCGCTCGAGGGCGTGTCGGTGAGCGAGACGAACCTTCTGCTGGCGACGAAGAAGGCGGTGCGGCGCTAGGGGGTGGCGGCGCCCTCCGCCGTCGCGGCGGCGGGGGTCAGCATGGTGATCCCGGTGGCGGCGGCGCGGGCGAGCGCGGGGTCGAGCGACATCGGGATGTATTCGCCCTTGCGCCAGAGTTCGCTGAGATCGTCGTAGTGGCGGCTGAGCGGATGGCCGGACTGGCCGGTGGAGATGACGAAGACGGAACTGTCGGGATCGCCGAAATCGTAGACCCCGCGGTAGCCGGCGCCGTGGACGCTGAGGAAGGGGTTGTCGCCGGCCCCGGTCCCGGCGGTGAGGCCGCGGTTGAGCGTGTCGTCGCCGCCCGAGGTGGACTGGCGGATGTTGAAGATCCATTTCAGGAAGGTGGTGCGGCCCAGCGTCTCGTGGTCGTGCGCGGCCTCGTGCGCGTCGCCCCAGCGCCAGGATTCGACCGTCGGCCCGTAGCGCGCGGTGAGCGCCACGAGCGCGTCGTCGAGCGCCATGCGGGCGATGTCGGTGCAGGTCTCGACCGGGCCGGACTGCATGATGTCGCACCAGCGCGAGGCGCCGTCGATGTCGCGGAAGACCCGTTCGAGGAAGAGCGGCTCGACATGGGTGAAGGCGTCGGCGAGGGGGCCGAGCTCGTCGCGGATCAGCCGTTCCTGAAGCGCGGCGGCCCAGGCGGCGTAGAGGAGCGGCTCGGGCAGGTGTTCGTTCATGTTGCCGTCCCATTCGGCAAGCAGCCGCAGCGCCTCCTGGCGGCGGCGTTCGGGCGTGCCCTCGGGCGCGGCCTCGCCGGTGAACCAGAGGTCGCGGCCGATCAGGGGCAGGATGGTGCGGGCGCCGGTCGAGGTGGTGTCGAGCTGGGCGGCGATGAAGCTTTCGCGGGTATGGACCTCGCGTTCCTGCATCAGGCGGACCCAGCGCTGGACGCGCTGGGTGTCGGGGGCGGTGAAGCTGAGGTGGCGCGGGAAGGGGGCGTCGGTGAGCTTGTTGTTGGTGTTGCCGACGATGCCGCCGGGCGGGTTCTCGAAGCGCGGGTTCTCGGCATAGGGGAAGCTGCCCTGCCAGCGGTTGGTGACGATCCAGCCCGGCGAGGGCATCCGGCCCTGGGTCTGGCTCTGGGGATCGCGGCGCGGGACGCGGCCGGCGAGCACCAGCGCCACCTCGAACCCGTCGGCCATGGTCACGTTCCAGGCGGGGGCGACCATGCGCTCGCCGGCGAGGATGCCGTCGGCGACCGAGCGGGCGCGCATCAAACCCAGCACCGCGTCCATCGAGGTGTCGGCGGGATCGAGCGCGGTCCAGGCGGCGGACATGACGCTGCCGGGGGGCGTGACGGAGGCGAGGCCGAAATGGCTGCCGGGCAGGACCGGGCCGTTGGCGGTGTCGCGCAGGGTCAGGGTGACGGGCGGGGCGTCGCGGACCTCGACGATGGTGCGGCGGACCGTGAAGGGGGTCCAGCCCTCGGGCCCGCGGTAGCGTTCCGGGTCGGCGGGGTTGAGTTCCTCGACATAGAGGTCGAGATCATCGATGCCGCTGGCGGTGATGCCCCAGCCGAAGGCGGCGTTGCGCCCGGCGAGGATGGCGGGGATGCCGGGGACGGTGGCGCCGATGACCCCGCCGGTGCGCAGCTCGAGCCGCGCCAGATACCAGATCGCCGGGGCGCTGAAGGGCATGTGCGGGTCGTTGGCGAGGAGCGTGCCGCCCGAGGCCGAGCGCGAGGGGCCGGCGGCCCAGGCGTTGGACGCCGCCCCAGCGCCGGGCGGGGCGAGCGGGTAGAGCCAGCCGGCGGCGAAGCGCGGCGGCGGGGCGGCGGGGTCGAGCCCCGGCGCCAGGGCGGCATAGGGCGGCAGGGCGGCGATGCCGCTGCCGGGCGCGTCGGGCATCAGGTCGGCGGCCCAGTCCGAGGACAGGAGCGACAGGCGCGCGCGCAGGACCTCGGAGGCGGCCTCGGTCGAGCCGCGGACGGCGAGCAGCTTGAGGATGGCGACGGAATCGGCGGGCTGCCAGTAGGCGACCTCGCCGCGGAAGAGGAAGAATTCCGGCGCGCCGCGGCCGAGCGCGCCCTTGTTGACCTCGGTGATCCAGGCGTTGACGCCGCGGGAATAGGCCTCGAGCGCGGCGCGCGTCGCGGGTTCGAGCGCGGCGAGCGAGGACTGCGCCCGGCCGTAGATGTCGAGCCGCCGCATCAGCTCGTCGGCGGGAAGGGTGCGTTCGCCGAAGATCTCCGACAGGCGCCCCTGCGCCGAGCGGCGCAGCATCGTCATCTGCCAGAGCCGGTCCTGGGCATGGACGAAGCCGAGGCCGAAGAAGGCGTCCTCGTCGCTGGCGGCGAGGATGTGGGGGACGTTGGCGGTGTCGCGGACGATCTCGACCGGCCCGGACAGGCCCTCGACGGCGATCGCGGCGGTGTAGTCGGGCAGCGAGCGCGAGGCGAAGTACCAGGCGAGCGCGAGCGTCAGGCCCGCGACCGCGAGGAGCGCGGAGGCGATGCGCAGGAGCCAGCGGAAGGCCGTGATCATGGTCTGGCTGCGGATCTGGTTCGGACCTGGGCGGGGGCGCGCGCCGGGTTGAGGCGCGCCGGCAGCCCGGGTAACTAGGCGAGAACGCGGTGGGCTGCAATCGGATAGGAAGGGCGCGGAGATGGCGAGGGTCGCATTCCTGGGGCTGGGCGTCATGGGCTTTCCGATGGCCGGGCACCTGGCCGCGAAGGGCCACGAGGTGACGGTCTGGAACCGCACCGCGGCGAAGGCGGCGGCGTGGACGGACCGGCACCGGGGCCGGGCAGCGGCGACGGCGGCAGAGGCGGCGGCGGGGGCGGAGTTCGTCATGGCCTGCGTCGGCAACGACGACGACCTGCGGCAGGTCTGCCTCGGCCCCGGGGCCGCCTTCGCCGGGATGGCGGCGGGGGCGGTCTTCGTGGACCACACCACGGTGTCGGCGCGGGTGACGCGCGAGCTGGCGGCGGCGGCGGCGGAGGGCGGGATCGGCTATGTCGATGCGCCGGTCTCGGGCGGGCAGGCGGGGGCGGAGAACGGCGTCCTGTCGGTGATGTGCGGGGGGGACGAGGCCGACTATGCGCGGGCCGAGCCGGTGATCGCCGCCTATGCGCGGATCTGCCGCCGGCTGGGGCCGGCCGGCGCCGGGCAGCTGGCCAAGATGGTCAACCAGATCTGCATCGCGGGCCTGTTGCAGGGCCTGGCCGAGGGGCTGCATTTCGCCGAGAAGGCGGGGCTCGACATTCCGGCGCTGGTCGAGGTGATCAGCCAGGGCGCGGCGGGATCCTGGCAGATGGTGAACCGGCACCGGACGATGGCCGAGGACCGCTTCGACTTCGGCTTCGCGGTGGACTGGATGCGCAAGGATCTGGGCATCTGCCTGGAGACGGCGGAGGAGCTGAAGGTCAGCCTGCCGGTGACGGCGCTGGTGGACCAGTTCTACCGCGACGTGCAGAACCTGGGCGGCGGGCGGTTCGACACGTCGAGCCTGATCCGGCGGCTGCGGGCGCTGGACTGAGCGGGCGCGGGGGGCGGGGGAGGAGGCGATTCCCGTCTCTTGCGCCTGCGCGCGCCCGCGCGCGTTCCTGAAGAACTTTCAAGAAAGTTCTTCAGGGAAGCAAATCCTTCGTGAAGGATTTGCTTCTTGAGGGTCGCGGAGAAGGGTTAAGTTTCCGTTCACGCGGGCCCGGCCACCGGCGGAGAATCCGCGCCCGTTGCCCTTCTGCCGCGCCGGCCCTGCGGCCGGAAGGCAACGCCGCGCACGCCGCCCGCCTCGGCCGCGCCCCGCCGCCGCGCCCCCCGCAGGGATGCGCCCGCCCGCGCGTCAGGGGATGATCCGGGTGTATTTCGCGCCTTCGAGCGACACCCCCGCGATCAGCCCCGCCTGGCCGAAGACCAGCGCCACGACCGGGTTCAGCGTCGTCGTCGTGTCCGCCCCGAAGGAGCCGCCCTCGTCGGGCGTCGCATACTTGGCATCCGCGCCGAGCGTCCAGCCGTCCGCCGCGCGGAACCCGGCGAGCGCGTCCTGGGTCATGAAGAAGAGCGCGTGCGAATACTGCTGCGCGCCGACCTGGATGCCCCAGCTGCCGCCGGCGACCGAATAGTAGTCCACCGTCACGCCGCCGACGCGCAGCGCGCCCTGCCCGTAGGTGCCGCCGAAGCCGAGCGCGACCTCGGTGACGAGCGGCATCCACAGCACGCCCGCCGCCTTCGCCTCGAGATCGCGGGTGCCGGGATAGCGCGCGAGCAGGAAGCTGCGCGATTCGTCCACCCGCGCGTCGAGCTTCGCCGCGCCCTGGCCGCCGAGCCCGTTGCCGCAGGCCGCCAGACCGAGCACCGCGCCGCCGCCCGCGATCACGCCACGCCGGGAAAATCCGCCCATCTTGCCTCTCCGCCTCTGCGGGGCGCCTGATCCGCGCCCTCTTTCCTCATCATGCAGCCGTTTTCCGGCCGTTCGCCACAATCTATAGGCCAGAACCCGCCGGATGTCACCCGCTCATCTGGCCGCCGCGGCGCCCCGGCGCCAATCTGCCGGGCGCCGCCGCGGCGCCGCCGCGGCGCCGTCAGGGCGCGAGCAGGCGCGCCGCCTCGGGCGCGAAATAGGTGAGGATCCCGGCGCAGCCCGCGCGGCGGAAGGCGAGGAGCGATTCGAGGATCACGGCCTCGCCGAGCCAGCCCCTGTCCACCGCGCCGCGGATCATCGCGTATTCGCCCGAGACCTGGTAGGCGAAGGTCGGCACGCCGAACTCCGCCGCCACCGCGGCGCAGATGTCGAGATAGGCGAGGCCGGGCTTGACCATCACCATGTCGGCGCCCTCGGCGAGGTCGCGGGCGACGAGCCGCAGCGCCTCGGCGCGGTTGCCGGGGTTCATCTGGTAGGTCTTCTTGTCGCCGGTGAGCCGCCCGGCCGCGCCGACCGCGTCGCGGAAGGGGCCGTAGAAGGCCGAGGCGTACTTGGCCGCGTAGGACAGGATGGCGACGTCGCGGTGGCCGGCGGCCTCGAGCGCCCGGCGGATCGCGCCGATCCGTCCGTCCATCATGTCCGAGGGGCCGAGGATGTCGGCCCCGGCCTCGGCCTGGGCCAGCGCCATGCGGACGAGCGCGTCCACCGTCTCGTCGTTGAGCACGATGCCGTCGCGCACCAGCCCGTCATGGCCGAGCGCGTTGTAGGGGTCGAGCGCCACGTCGGTCATCACCGCGACCTCGGGCACCGCCGCCTTGATCGCGCGGATGGCGCGGTTGGCGAGGTTGTCGGGGTTCCAGGCCTCCGCGCAGGTCTCGGTCCGCAGCGCCGGGTCGGTATAGGGAAAGAGGCAGACCGCCGGGATGCCCAGCCGGGCGGCGGTCTCGGCGGCGCGGACCGCGCCGTCGATCGTCAGCCGCGCCACGCCGGGCATCGAGGGGACCGGCACGTCGGCGCCCGCCACGTCGGTGACGAAGAGCGGCCAGATCAGGTCCCGCGGCGACAGGCGCACCTCCTGCACCAGGTCGCGCAGCGCGGCGCTGCGCCGCAGGCGGCGGAAGCGGGCGGCCGGAAAGGGCGGGGGCGGGTGCGGCATGGTCGGACCTTTTCTGGGCGTCACGGACGGGTTACACGCTTGCCCGGCCCGTTGGAAGGCCGCAGGGCCGGACGGGCGGCGCCGCCGGCGGGGGCCCGGCAGCGAGGAAAGAGCCGCACGTGGACTGGACCGGTATCGTCTTCGACCTGATCGACATGCGGTCCTTTTCCAACCTCTGGTACTGGATCGCGCTGGCGGTGACCTGGTCCTCGGCCTCGCACTGGGTGCTGGGCGTGCCCTGGGACGCGGTGCAGCGGGCGCGCCGGCAGGGCGGCGAGGCGGAGGCCGACTTCCGCGACCTGCTGCGGGCGAACGTGAACCGCCACCTGCTGATCGGCAGCGCCGGCGCCCCGATCCTGCTGGTGGTGAGCTTCGTGCTGTCCACCCTGTTCCTGCTCGGCTTCGCCTATGGCGTCGAGTTCGCCCAGGCCGTGTTCCTGATCCTCGCCCCGCTGACGCTGGTCTTCTGGCTGGCGATCCGCGCCGCGCGGCGCATCGCCGACGGGCCCTACGAGGCCGAGCGCGTCCACCGCGTGCTGGTCCGGCACCGGCTGGCGATCCAGGGCATCGGGATGGTGTCGATCTTCGTCACCGCCTTCTGGGGGATGCTGCAGAACTTCAACGTCTCGATCCTCTAGGCGCGCCGGCGGAGGTTGACATCGCGGCGGGCGCGGATAGGTGAGGCCGCCATGACCGAAGGCGAGCGCATCCTGCTGTCCGGCGCGCCGGAGGGCTTCGACGCCCTGCTCCTGGCCGCCGAATCCGCCCGCGGCGCGCCGGTGATCCATGTCGCGCGCGACGACCGCCGGATGGAGGCGATGCGCGCGGCGCTGGCCTTCTTCGCGCCGGGGGCGGCGGTGATGACCTTTCCGGCCTGGGACTGCCTGCCCTTCGACCGGGTCTCGCCCAACCCCGAGATCGCGGCGGCGCGGATGGCGACGCTGGCGGCGCTGGCCGCGGGCGCGGGCGGAGACAAAGGCGCGGGCGGAGACAAGGGCGCGGGCGCGGGCGCGGCCGGGGGAAGGGGCGGCAGCGGCCCGGTCATCCTGCTGACGACGCTGAACGCGGCGACCCAGCGCCTGCCACCGCGCGCGACGCTGCGCGGGGCGGTCTTTGCCGCCCGGGTCGGGCAGCGCCTCGACGAGGCCGGGCTGATGCGCTTTCTCGCCCGCATGGGCTATGCGCGGGCGGCGACGGTCAGCGAGCCGGGCGACTATGCCGTCAGGGGCGGCATCATCGACCTCTGGCCGCCGGGACAGGGCGCGCCGGTGCGGCTGGACCTGTTCGGCGACGTGCTGGACGGCGCCCGCCGCTTCGACCCGGTGACGCAGCGGACGACCGAGAAGCTCTCCGGCGTCGATCTCGCCCCCGCCTCGGAGGTGATCCTCGACGAGGCCGCGATCACCCGCTTCCGCCAGAGCTACCGGATCGAGTTCGGCGCCGCCGGCACCGACGACCCGCTCTACGAGGCGGTTAGCGCCGGGCGCAAGCATGCCGGCGCCGAGCACTGGCTGCCCTTCTTCCACGAGCGGCTGGAGACCCTGTTCGACTACCTGCCGGGGGCGGCGGTGATGCTGGACGATCAGGTCACGCCCGCCCGCCTGGCCCGCTGGGAGGGGATCGCCGACCAGTACGAGGCGCGGCGCGAGGCGATGGGGCGGCGCGACGCCGCCGACAGCGTGTACAAGCCCTGCCCGCCGGGGCTTCTCTACCTTGACGACGCGGCCTGGGAGGCGGCGCTCGGCGGCCGGCGGGTGATCCAGCTTGCCGTCCTGCCGCAGCCGACGGGGCCGGGCGTGCTGGACGCGGGCGGCCGCGCCGGGCGCAGCTTCGCCCCCGAGCGCCAGCAGGAGAACGTGAGCCTGTTCCGCGCCCTCGCCGCCCATATCGGCGACCGGCGCAGGGCGGGGCAGGTCATCGTCGCGAGCTATTCGGAGGGCGCGCGCGAGCGGCTCGCGGGCCTTCTGGCCGACGAGGGCGTCGCCGGCGCCACCGCGGTGCGCGACCTGCGCGAGGTGCCGCCGGGGCGGGGCGGGCTGTTCCTGGCCGTGCTGCCGCTGGAGCAGGGCTTCGAGGCGCCGCGCGGCGGGGCGGCAGGCGCCGAGCGGCTGACCGTGATCGCCGAACAGGACGTGCTGGGCGACCGCCTGATCCGCGCCCCGAAGCGGCGGCGGCGGGCGGAGAACTTCATCACCGAGGCGCAGGCGCTGTCGCCCGGCGATCTCGTCGTGCATGTCGATCACGGCGTCGGGCGCTATCGCGGCCTCGAGACGATCACCGCGCTCGGGGCGCCGCATGACTGCGTGCATATCGAATATGCCGGCGGCGACCGGCTTTACCTGCCGGTCGAGAACATCGAGCTCCTGAGCCGGTTCGGCCACGAGGAGGGGCTGCTCGACCGGCTGGGCGGCGGCGCCTGGCAGGCGCGCAAGGCACGCCTCAAGGAGCGCATCCGCCAGATCGCCGACCGCCTGATGCGGGTGGCCGCCGAGCGGGCGCTGCGCGCCGCCCCGGTCTTCGAGCCGCCGCCCCACGACTGGGACGCCTTTGCCGCCCGCTTTCCCCATGCCGAGACCGAGGACCAGCTCGCCGCGATCGCGGATGTGGTCGAGGACCTCGGCCGCGGCAGCCCGATGGACCGCCTGATCGTCGGCGATGTCGGCTTCGGCAAGACCGAGGTGGCGATGCGGGCCGCCTTCCTGGCGGCGATGTCGGGGGCGCAGGTGGCGGTGATCGCGCCGACGACGCTGCTGGCGCGGCAGCACTACAAGACCTTCACCGAACGCTTCCGCGGCACCGCGATCACCATCCGCCCGCTGTCGCGCTTCGTCAGCGCGAAGGAGGCCGAGGCGACGCGCCGGGGCCTCGCCGACGGCAGCGTGGACATCGTGATCGGCACCCATGCGGTGCTGGCCAGGTCGGTCGCGTTCCGCAACCTCGGGCTTCTCGTCATCGACGAGGAGCAGCATTTCGGCGTCCAGCACAAGGAGCGGCTGAAGGAGATGCGCTCGGAGGTGCATGTCCTGACGCTGACCGCGACGCCGATCCCGCGCACCCTGCAACTGTCGCTGGCCGGGGTGCGCGACCTCTCGGTGATCGGCACGCCGCCGGTGGACCGGCTGGCGATCCGCACCTATGTGAGCGAGTTCGACCGGGTCACGATCCGCGAGGCGCTCCTGCGCGAGCACTACCGGGGCGGGCAGTCCTTCTACGTCGTGCCGCGCATCGCCGACCTCGCCGAGATCGAGGAGTTCCTCAGGGCCGACGTGCCCGAGGTCAGCGTCGTCGTCGCCCACGGGCAGATGGCGGCGGGCGAGCTCGACGACCGCATGAACGCCTTCTACGACGGCCGCTACGACGTGCTGCTGGCGACCAGCATCGTCGAATCCGGTCTCGACATCCCGACCGCCAACACGATGGTCGTGCACCGCGCCGACATGTTCGGGCTGGCGCAGCTTTACCAGATCCGGGGCCGCGTCGGGCGGGCGAAGGTGCGCGCCTACTGCTATCTGACGACCAAGCCGCGCGCGCCGCTGACACCGGCGGCGCAGAAGCGGCTGCGGCTGCTCGGCTCGCTCGATTCGCTCGGGGCGGGGTTCTCTCTGGCCTCGCAGGATCTCGACCTGCGCGGGGCCGGCAACATCCTGGGCGAGGAGCAGTCGGGCCACATCACCGAGGTCGGCTACGAGCTTTACCAGCAGATGCTGGAGGAGACGATCGCGCGCCTGAAGGCGGGCGAGATCGCCGGCCCCGATCCCGAGGGCGAATGGTCGCCGCAGATCAACCTCGGCGTGCCGGTGACGATCCCCGAGACCTATGTCCCCGACCTCGACGTGCGGCTCGGGCTGTACCGGCGGCTGAGCCAGCTGACGACGAAGGTGGAGCTCGAGGGCTTTGCCGCCGAGCTGATCGACCGTTTCGGGCCGCTGCCGCGCGAGGTGAACGTGCTGATGAACGTGATCCGGATCAAGGCGATGTGCCGGCGGGCGCAGATCGCGCGGCTGGACGCCGGCCCGCGCGGCGCGACGGTGCAGTTCCACCGCGACCGCTTCCCCAACCCGGCGGGTCTGGTCGAGTTCCTGAAGGCCGAGAAGGGCGCGGCGCGGGTGAAGGACAACCGGATCGTCATCGCGCGCGACTGGACAAGCGAGGCGGAACGGGTGAAGGGCGCCTTCCAGATCGCGCGCGACCTTGCCGAGAAGGCGGGGGTGGCGAAGGCCGCGCCGAAGGCGCAGGCGGGGGCGGGAGCGGAAGCGGAAGCGGGGGCGAAGCGGCCGGACGCCGCTCAGTGAGCGGCGGGCGCGGCGGCCTTCAGTTCGGTCGTGCGCCGCATCAGCGCATAGCCGAGCGCCGAGCAGACCGCCGCCCCGGCCATCGCCGGCATCGCGGTGCCGTCGAACATCAGCCCGACCGGCGCGGCGACGAAGACCGCCGCGACGGTCGCCACCGAGGCCACGATCGAGGCCGCCATGCCGGCGATGTGGCCCATCGCCTGCAGGCTGAGCGCGTTGAGGTTGCCGAAGGTCAGCCCGGCCATGAAGAAGATCGAGGTCGCCCAGGCGAAGAAGAGCGCGAAGGCGGGCCAGCCGGAGAGGAACCCGGAGGCCACGGCGGCGAGGCAGAGGGCCGAGAAGGCGGCCTGGGCGGCATAGGCGCGCAGGCAGACGCGCTTCATCCCGAGCCGCATCACGAGGCGGGAATTGACGAAGGAGGCCGAGGCCGAGATCAGCGCGATCAGCGCGAACCACTGCGGGAACCAGCGGCCCTGGCCGTAGGCATCGGCGAAGAGCTGCTGGATCGAGGACAGGAGCGCGAACATCTGGCCGAAGCCGAGCGCCATGACCGCGGTGCAGAGCATCACGTTGCGGTCGGTCAGCACCTCGCGCGCGGCCCCGGTCAGGTTCGCCGGCGACAGCGGGCGGCGGCGTTCGGGGGGCAGCGTCTCGGGCTGGCGCAGGAAGACCCAGCCGGCGCCGACGAGGGCGAAGGCGACGAAGGCGAGGAAGACCGCGCGCCAGTCCCAGAGGTGGATGATGACCTGCCCGAGCGAGGGGGCGACGGCGGGAACGACCATGAAGACCATCATCACGAAGGAGGAGACGCGCGCCATCTCGCGCCCGGCGTAGAGGTCGCGGACGAGCGCGAGGCCGACGATCCGCGGCCCGGCGGCGCCGAGGCCCTGGAGCAGGCGCGCGGCGAGCAGGACGTCGAGCGACTGGGCGCGGTGGGCGAGCAGCGCGCCCGCGATGTAGAGCGCGAAGCCGCCGAAGATCGCCGGGCGGCGGCCGACCGCGTCGCTGAGCGGGCCGGCGAAGAGCGTGCCGATGCCCATGCCGAGGACGAAGGCGGTCAGGATGAGCTGGGCGCGGTTCACCGCCTCGGGCGTGAGGTCCGCCGCGATGGCGGGCAGCGCCGGCAGCATCGCGTCGATCGAGAAGGCGATGGTGGCGAAGAGCATCGCCAGCATCGCGGTGAACTCGGGCAGGGCGAGGCGGCGGGCGGCGGGAACCGGGGCCGGGGCGGGGGCGGGAGCCGGCGCGGGGGCGGGGGCGGGGGCGTCGGTCATGGGCCGTCCCCGGCGAGGGCGGCGTCGGCCCCGTCCGGGGGCAGCGCGGCAAGCTCGTCGATCACCGCCGTCCAGGTCGCGGCCGGCTGGAGCCCCTGCAGGACGTGGCGGCCGGCGATCACGAAGGTCGGCACCGCGCTGACGCCGCGGTCGCGGGAATGGGCCTCGCGGGCGAGGATCAGGTCGCGGTCGGCCGCGCCGGCGAGCAGGCGCAGGACGACGGCGCGGTCCATGCCGTTGTCCGCAGCGATCGCGGCCAGGGTCGCGGGATCGCCGATGTCGCGGCCCGCGCACCAGTAGGCGCGGAAGAGGGCGCCGACGACCGCCGTCTGGCATCCTTCGAGCCCGGCCCAGTGGATCAGGCGGTGGGCGTCGAGCGTCTGCGGCGTGCGCCGGATCGCGGCGAGGTCGAGGCCGATCCCCAGCGCCGCCGCGCGTTCGAGCAGCGGCGCGTGGACGCGGCGGACCTCGTCGGCGCCGCCGAAGCGCGAAGCGAGATAGTCCTGGCGGTCGATCCCGCCCGGCGGCAGGCCGGGATGAAGCCGGAACGGGTGCCATTCGACGGCGAAGGGATGACCCGGCCGCGCCGCGAGGGCGCGGTCGAGTTCGGCCTTGCCGAGGAAGCACCAGGGGCAGGCGATGTCGGACAGGATATCGAGCCGGATCATGGCCGGCACCTACGCCCGGCGGGCGGGAGTTACAAGCCGGGGCGCGGGCCCGGGGCCGGACGGGGGCGAGGGGGCGCCGCCCCCTCGCGCTCCCCCGGGAGTATTTCGGGCATGATGAAGGGGGCACCGGTCCCGCCTTTGGCGCGCCCGGACGGCGGCCGGCGGGTGCGATCCGGCCCGGCGCGCCGGGGGACCGTCCGCAGAATGCGGAGCCTAGCGGTCGTCGTCGGCGTCGTCGCCGAAGCGGGCGTCGTCGTCGGATTCGTCCTCGCCGTCCGGCAGGTACTTGCGCGAGTTGGCGATCGAGTGGTCGTCGTGGCGGGGATCCATGACCACGTCCGAGGGAAGCTCGCCCGCCAGCCATTCGCGGATCTCCTCGCGGGCGTCGGCGGGCTCCTGCCCGGTGAGTTCGGCGATGTAGAGGACGAAGGCGCGCTGGTCGCCATCGACCTCCTCGAGCTCGGCCTCGTCGGCATCGGGCCAGCGGTCGATGATCGCCTCGAAGAAGGCGGGCCAGTTCTCCTGGACGTGGTGCCATTTCATCGCCGTGACCTTCCCCGGGCCGTCATCCTGCGGCGCAAGTCTGCAACGGTTCCGGCGCCGGCGGAAGGGGGCAGGAGGGCAGGGGTCAGAACAGGTCCTGCACGGTGCGGGCGCCGGCCGACACGTCCTCGCCCAGACCCGCCACCGTGTTGCAGCCCGCCAGAACCGCCAGCGCCGCCACCAGGAAGATGATCCGTCCCATCGCCGTTCCTATTCCGCGTACCACCAGACCTCGGGCTGGAAGCCCGGCCAGTCGCCGTATAGCGGAAGCCTTTCGGGATGGTGAAGGCGTCTGTCATAGGCGAGCCGCGAGACCTGCGAATACCAGACCGGGATGACGTAGCGCCCGGCGGTGAGGATGCGGTCGAGCGCCTGGGTGGCGGCGACGAAATCCTCCTGGCTGCGGCTGCCGACCATGGCGGCGATCATCGCCTCGGCGGCGGGCGAGTTCATCCCCATCCAGTTGCGGCTGCCCGGCTCGGTGACGCCCTTCGCACCCCAGTAGAGATACTGTTCGTTGCCGGGGCTGAGCGAGAGCGCGCGCGTGTACCAGGCCATGTCGAACTGGTAGTTGTTGGTGCGTTCCTTGTACTGGGCGCTGTCCACCGCGGTGACGGTCGGCTGCATCCCGAGGCGCTTGAGCGATTCGACGTAGATGTCCACCACGTTGGCGCTGTCGGTCGCGCCCTGGGCGAGCAGGATCTCGAAGGCGAAGGGCTCGCCGGCGGCGTTGCGCAGCAGGCCGTCCCCGCCGACCGTCCAGCCGGCCTCGGCGAGAAGCGCGCCCGCCGCGCGCAGGTTGGCGCGGTTGAGCTCGTCATCGGCCCTGCCGACCGGCAGGCTGTAGCCTTCGAGCGTGCCCGGCAGGAGATCGGCCGCGAAGGGCGCGAGCAGTTCGGCCACCTTCCCCTCGGCCGGGCCGGGCGTCATCCCGAGGATGCTGTTCGAGAAGTAGGAGGTGATTCGCGGCTCGGTGCCGCCGTTCAGCGTCTGGTTGATGTATTCGAAGTTGAAGGCCCGGATCATCGCCTCGCGCACGCGCCAGTCCTGGAACAGCGGATTGCGCGTGTTCATCACGAGGCCGGTGATGCCCGAGGGCCGCTGGTGCGGGATCTCCTCGCGCACGACATCGCCCGCGGCGACCGCCGGGAAGTCGTAGCCCGTCGCCCACTTGCCCGCGTTCGATTCGCGGAAGGTGGAGGTGTCGCCGGCGGTGAAGGCCTGGAAGGTCACGTCGCCGTCGCCGTAATAGTCGTAGCGGATCTCGTCGAGGTTGTGCAGGCCGCGGGCGATGGGCAGGTCCTTCGCCCACCAGTCCGGGTTGCGCCGGAAGGTGATGAAGCGGCCCATCTCGTAGTCGGCCACGACATAGGGGCCGGAGCCGACCGGGGCCATGTCGGCCGCCTCGGCGAAATCGCGGCCCTCCCACTGCGCCTTCTTCAGGATCGGGCGCAGGCCCATGAGCAGCGCCAGTTCGCGGTCCTCGGTGTTGAAGCTGATGCGGACCTTGCGCTCGCCCGTCGCCTCGACCGCGGCGACCTTGGCCCAGGCGCCCTGGTAGCGGGGATGGCCCTTGGTGCCGAGGGTTTCGAGGCTCCAGATCACGTCCTCAACCGTCACGGGAGAACCGTCGGAGAATTTCGCGTTTTCACGCAGCGTGAATTCCACCCAGCTGCGCGAATCGTCGGTTTCGACCGATTCGGCGAGCAGGCCGTAAAGCGTGAAGGGTTCGTCGATCGAGCGGAACATGAGCGTTTCGGTGGTGAAGAGCGAGATGCCGCCCGGAGCGCTGCCCTTGAGCACGAAGGGGTTCAGGCTGTCGAAGGCGCCGGCCTCGCCGAAGACGATCCGCCCGCCCTTGGGCGCCTTCGGATTGGCATAGGGAAGCGACACAAAATCAGGTGGAAGCGCCGGATCGCCATACATAGCTATGCCATGGCTGGCTTCGGCGACGGCCGCGCCGGCGGGCAGCATCAGCCCGCCGCAGATGATGATAGCGTTAACGAATCCGAAGGCACGTCCCAGCATTTCCGCCCGACTCCCCGCTGCCCCGCGTGATGGCCCGCAGGCTATCCGCGAGGGTGAGCCTTTTCAAACTTTTAGCTTGGACGGCGGCGAGGAAGCGCGTATAGATATGGCACTGCTCGATAGGTTTCTTGCCTGTATGAAACCTGCCTCAATGACTTAACGCCCGCCTCGCGCGGGCGTTTTTTTCTGCCCGTGCCCCGCGTCCGGTCCGGCTCCTCCTGCCGCGGGCTTTCCTTCGCCGCCGCCGCGGCTAGGATCGCGCGGCCGCGGCAGCGAGGGGCAGGAAGATGGATCTGGCGGGACGCAGGGCGGTCGTCACGGGCGCGACCTCGGGGATCGGGCTTGGCATCGCGCGGGCGCTGGCCGCCGCCGGGGCCGAGGTGGTGCTGAACTCCTTCACCGAGACCGCCGAGGACCATGCGCTTGCCCGCGCCATCGCGGCGGAATTCGGCGTGCCGGCGCGCTATGTCCGGGCCGACATGGCCGACCCGGCGGACTGCCGGGCGCTGATCGCGGCGGCGGGCGGCTGCGACATCCTGGTCAACAACGCGGGCATCCAGCACGTCGCCCCGGTCGAGTCCTTCCCGCCCGGGACGTGGGACCGGATCCTCGCCATCAACCTGTCCTCGGCCTTCCACACCACGGCGGCGGCCCTGCCGGGGATGAAGGCGAAGGGCTGGGGGCGGATCGTCAACATCGCCTCGGCGCACGGGCTGACGGCCTCGCCCTACAAGGCCGCCTACATCGCGGCCAAGCACGGGCTGGTCGGGCTGACCAAGACCGTCGCGCTGGAGGTGGCGGGACAGGGGATCACGGCCAACGCGATCTGTCCGGGCTATGTGCTGACGCCGCTGGTCGAGGCGCAGATCCCCGAGCAGATGAAGGTTCACGGGATGGACCGCGAGACGGTGATCCGCGAGGTCATGCTGCTGCGCCAGCCGTCGCGGCAGTTCGCGACCACCGAGCAGATCGGGGGGACGGCGGTGTTCCTGTGTTCGCCGGCGGCGGACCAGATCACCGGCACCACGATCAGCGTCGATGGCGGGTGGACCGCGCTCTGAGCGGGCAGGGGGCGGGGGAGGGACGGCGCGCGCCCGCCCGGCCGGCGGTCACGCAGCAGAACATGCCCGGCGCGGCGGGCGCGCCGGGCAATGATGCGGATGCGCCGCGCTCAGGTGGCGGGCGAGGAGCTGTCGTTCGAGGCGACGGCCGCCGCGATCAGCACCAGGAGGAGCAGCGGCACGAGCCAGCCGCCGGAGGTGTTGTTCGCCGCTTCCTCGACGACGACCTCGGGCTCCATGACCGGTTCGGCCATGCCGCCGGCGAGGGCGGGCTGGGTGGCGAGCGCAAGGGCGGCGGCCGCAAGGGCCGTGGCACGGAAGTTCATCTCAGGTCACTCCGGTTAGGGTTGTCGCGATACGGGTCTCAGCCGCCACCGCCGCCGCTCGAGCTGTCGCTGGAGGCGACGGCCGCGGCGATCAGCACCAGCAGAAGCAGCGGCACGAGCCAGCCGCCGGAGGTGTTGTTCGCCGCTTCCTCGACGACGACTTCGGGCTCCATGACCGGTTCGGCCATGCCGCCGGCGAGGGCGGGCTGGGTGGCGAAGGCAAGGGCGGCGGCCGAGAGAACCGCGGCGCGATAGTTCCTGATCATTCCTGATCTCCTGTGGCGTGTCGGAACGGACCGCAGACTCACGGTTCGGCCCTTGCCTGCATGGTTACGCGCGGGCAGGCGGGGCGAACAGGGCCGGGGGGCGGATAGATCGGCGCCGTTGCAGGGCGGCGACAGGGGGCCGCCGCGACGGGGCGGCGCAAACGAAAAGGCCGGGCGGAGCGCCCGGCCTTCCGTATCGGATCGCTGCGCGATCGCGCTCAGTTGCTCGAGCTGTCGTTCGACGCCACGGCCGCGGCGATCAGCACCAGGAGCAGCAGCGGCACGAGCCAGCCGCCCGAGGTATTGTTCGAGGCTTCCTCGACGACCGGCTCCGGTTCCATGACGGGTTCGGCCATGCCACCGGCGAGCGCCGGCTGGACGAGAAGCGCGGCGGCCGAGGCGGCCAGCGCGAAGGTGCGGATGTTAGCCATTCACTGTCTCCCAAGGGGTAGCGGTCAAACATGCGGTTGCGACCCCCGCCGGCCGGCGGACATCGAACCTTGCAGGCAACCTATTACGGCCGGGCGGGCGGACACAACCTCGTGTGCGCTAAGGGGCAGGAAATACGGGCCCGGCGTGAGGGAAAACCGCAACACTTCCACCGGATTAGGGCCGGGCGGAAACGCGACAGGGCGCCGCAGCGCCCTGTCGATAATCCGGCGCCCGGAATCCGGGCGTGTGAAGCCGTCGGATGCGGCCGGTCAGCCCGGCACGCCGCCGCCGCCACCGCCGCTCGAGCTGTCGCTCGAGGATGCCACGGCCGCCGCGATGAGGACGAGGAGGAGCAGCGGCACGAGCCAGCCGCCGGAGGTGTTGTTCGCCGCTTCCTCGACGACCTCGGGCTCCATGATCGGCTCGGCCATGCCGCCGGCCAGGGCCGGGACGGCGAGGGCCGACACGGCCGCCGCGAGGGCGATGCTGCGCGTGAATCTCATCTGTTGGACTCCTTCATGTGTTGACCGGATACGATCCCGCCCCGCCCCGCCGGAGCGCCGGCCCGGCAGGGGAACGCGGGGCTGCGGCCCCGGCAGGATCAGTCCGGGGAGCTGTCGTTCGAGGCGACGGCCGCCGCGATCAGCACCAGGAGCAGCAGCGGCACGAGCCAGCCGCCGGAGGTGTTGTTCGCCGCTTCCTCGACGACGACCTCGGGTTCCATCACCGGTTCGGCCATGCCGCCGGCAAGGGCCGGTGCCGCCGCCGTCGCACAGGCCAGAGCAATCGCGATCTTCGCAGTCTTCATCATGTCAAGTCTTCCTTCCGCCCCAGGCGTTCCACGCCCTGATCGCGGCGATGTTACCCGCCGGCCACCAAAAGACAACTGGCCAGCGGGCTGCGGATTGACTGTTGCGGCGCGGCAACAGGTGGCGGGCGGTGTCAGGCGGCGCCGGCGGGCGTCAGGCGGGTGAGCGGGCGGCGATCTCGGCGGCGATGCGCGCCCCGAGGCGGGCATTGTTCAGGACCAGCGCGATATTGGCCCGGAGCGAGCGGCCGGCCGTGATCTCGCCGATGCGGGCGAGGAGGAAGGGCGTGACCTCCTTGGCCGCGATGCCGCGCCGTCCGGCCTCGGCGAGCGCGGCCTCGATGGCGGGCAGGATCTCGGCGCGGGGGATCTCCGATTCGGCCGGGACGGGGTTGGCGACAAGCTGGCCGCCGGGCAGGCCGAGCGCCGCCCGCGTCAGGTGCGCCTGCGCGATCAGCGCCGGATCGTCGATGCGCAGCGGCGCGGCGAGACCCGAGGCACGCGACCAGAAGGCGGGAAACTCGTCCTGGCCGACCGCGATGACGGGCACGCCGAGCGTCTCGAGGACCTCGAGCGTCCGCGGCAGGTCGAGGATGGCCTTGGCCCCGGCGGCGACGACGGTGACGGGGCTGCGCGACAGTTCGGTGAGGTCGGCCGAGATGTCGAAGCTGTGCTCGGCGCCGCGATGGACCCCGCCGATCCCGCCGGTGGCGAAGACGGCGATTCCCGCCAGCCGCGCCGCGATCATCGTCGCGGCGACCGTGGTGGCGCCGGTCCCGCCGGTGGCGAGGCAGGCGGCGAGGTCGGCGCGGCTGAGCTTGCGCACGTCGGGCGCGGCGGCCAGCGCCTCGATCTGGCCCGGCGTCATCCCGACCAGGATGCGCCCGGCGCGAACGGCGATCGTCGCCGGGACGGCGCCGGCGGCGCGCACCTCGGCCTCGACGGCGAGCGCGGTCTCGACATTGGCCGGCCAGGGCATCCCGTGGGTGATGATGGTGGATTCGAGCGCCACCACCGGCGCGCCGGCAGCGAGCGCCGCGCGCACCTCGGG
>Ga0073934_10005237_pt1 | contig 20354 bp, 17 predicted proteins | sample LarsenN4metaG_FD_76834 | JGI IMG/M metagenome (GOLD analysis project Ga0073934, IMG submission 76834) | Hot spring sediment bacterial and archeal communities from British Columbia, Canada, to study Microbial Dark Matter (Phase II) - Larsen... ... | reverse complement strand
GTGTAGAGGATGGCTGGTGCCTCGGGGTTGGTTGCCAGGCCGGTGGCAACAACCGGAGCCGGCGCAGGAGCTGGAGGCACACTGACCACCTGAGTTGTTTGTTGTTGAGCGGACTGATTGGCGCAACCGGCCAGCAACACCACAGCGGTTGCGGCGGTCACGCTCATTTGCCTGAAATTCATCGTTTTCATAATTGGCCTGACACTTTGTTCTTTTTGTCTGCCATGGAGCCTCACGGTGAAGCTCTGATGAATGGACTGGTCCCATTCAGACCCTATTCAGTGGGGAGGACTATGACGTTAGTACCTGGGAATTAATCACTAACAATCATGACTCACAGCCATTACAATTTGCCCTTACGGCTGGAATGCGCAACGCAGCAAATGCTCCGCCAACGAGCATTGAAAAAACAAGCTAAAGCTATTGATTGCAATCTGGATGAGGTCCACAGATCCGAGCAACCCGCATGACCACTTTTCGCGCGCGCCGGACGAAAGGCTCTGTACAACAAAAAAGCCGCCCTCTCGGGCGGCTTTCTGAGAACACAATAACAACACTTATTTGCGGCGACGAATGAAAAGCAGACCAAGCAGGCCGAGGCCAGCCAGAGCGATGGTGCTCGGCTCAGGCACAGGGACCATCTGGACGACCACCGGGGATGCAGCAGTGCCACCCCAAGCGATGGTCGGCACCGGCGTCGGAGGAACCACCGCAGTGGCCTGCACCACCGGAGCAGATCCCGCTCCACTGATCAGGCTGCGCAGTGCGCTGGCATTCCCACTGGCCAGAGCGGCCTCGTAGCTGGCATAGCCACCAGTCCAAGCCCGCAGTTGGAAGTAAGCGGTGACCGGAGCAGTCCCCGTGGGAGAGCCAATGACGCGATTGCCACCACCCACCACAGTGTTGACAAACCCATGTGCATTCGGGTTGGTGGGATACTGCGCCGCGCCAGTCACCCCAGCAGCCGCACCAGCCATCTGCCAACCGCCGGCTTCCGGATCAGCCACGCTGTTCCAGTACAGGCCAACTTGCGCGTCAGTGGCGGCTGCACCAGTCGCTTGGTTGACGAAACGCACATAACCACCAGACTGCATGGAGTTCATGCTGATGGTGGCCTGACCAAACGCGGCAGTGGCCACTGTAACTGCGATGAGTGATAGAACGAGTTTCTTCATACGGATTCCTTAGTGTGATTTGAGTTTATTGTTCCAAGCCCAAACTGAAAATCAGTTATTGAACGTTGAAGGTCCGGGTCCAGCTACCAGCAGCGCTGCGGGTAATCACGATACCTTCGGCCATACCCAAGGTCGGCATCGCGTCCCACGAACCAAAGCTGAAGCTGTTGGCGCTGAAGTAAGACTGACCGGCAGGATTCCACTTGGCGGCGGTGTCACCTTCGTCAGGGACATAACCCAAACCAGGGTTGGCCGGGGTGCCGTCACCCAGCGCACCAGCCTGCGCCACCTGGGAGCCCACGAGGTTGAAGCCGACCACCAACGGAGTGGTCAGGGTGCCCTGGCGAACTTCGCCGACAAAGGTGAGCGTCGCGGCTTCACCAGAGTTCAGGAAGAAGGCTTCGCCCGGAGGCAGCGGATAGTTCGGATCGTCCCAGGAACCGAAGCTGAAGGTCGCCGCGCTATTGAACGCCTGCGTCTGCTTGTTCCACGTTGCCACTGTGGTGCCTTCAGGAGCCGTGGGGATCACCGCACCCACAGTATCGGCGGAGGCCTTCAGAGGATTGCACAGGAAGTTAAATCCCTGCACGATGTTGACGTTCACAAAGCCAACGACGTTGACTGAGTAAACCTGGGCCAGTGTTGAGGCAACGCTCAGAGCGCCGACCGCAGCGGTAAGGAGTAGTGCTTTCGTTCTCATGTTGTTTTTATTTTTTATTGTTTCTGTGTGTAGCCTGAAAATGACAGTTCGCAAGGGGAGTGTCAATGTTTTTTTGGTTTTTTTTGAACGTTTTTTTCTCCATGAGTTCGGGGCCAGAGCATCCATCATTTCTCCACGGGACCCCCGAAAATAGCGACTGTAACTATCGTCTTTTCATTATACATCGTAAAATGCTTACTATAAACATCTTGATGCATAGTTCACGCAAACCAATTCTTGGCATCGGTTTGATGGGTTCACCACTATTCGGTAACAGTTTCCCTGGTCCCAAGACCTGAATGTGGTACGGCTGGAGTCTGGAATCACTAGGTCGCGAAAAAGGATTTCCGCCAGAGTGCTCATCCCTGAACCCTTTATGGCAGCTCGACCGCCTGGTAGAACCGTCTTGTGTGGCCTGCGACCGGTTCAGTGAACAAGTAGGTTCCCGTCACATTGGTCACTACGGCCAGGGTATCCCAGCGTATAAGGTCGGCCGAAACCCTGATTTCGATTCTATGTCCCGGAGCGCCAAGGATAGTCAATTGCATTTGCCCCTGAACAAGAGAGGGGGCAGGGCTGAAGGCAAGAGGCAGAACCACGAGCATCGCAGGCGGGGCGTTGGTGAGGCCTACGCCGTTGCTGACCGTGACGATGTAGGCACCGGCATCGCTGGCGAGGAGGTTAGAGATGGTCAGCGTGGCATTCGTGGCTCCGCTGACGCGCCCGCCGTCCACCAGGTTCGTATTGTTCAGACGCCACTGGTAGGTGAGAGGAGGAGAGCCGGTGGCGATGACGGTAAAGCTCGCGGTCTGCCCGGCAATCCGTTGCAAACTCACTGGAGGCGCAACAATCGCAGGAGGCGTGCCCGGGGCCACCAGGGTGAGGGTCCTGGTGACAAGGTTGCTGTTCACGTTGGCATCCCGCGCCTCGATCACCAAGGTGTTTGTGCCTGGGTTGAGGGTGATCGTGACCGACCAGAAGGCCATGCCCGCGCCGGAGGCGGAGTCATTCGATGCGCGCACCCCGTTGACCATGACGGAGGAGACGCCACTGTCTCCTTGGCCGGCATCCGTGGCCGTGCCGGCGAGAGTGACCTGAAGACCTTGAACCGCCGCGCCATCGGTGTGACTGATCACGGTGAGGACTGGCGGCATGGCGTCGGGCGGGACCATGCTGGAGCCGAGGAAGAAGACGTAACCACTTTCATTAGTGCCCATGAAGAAACCAGTTCCCCAATCCGGGGTCATGTTGAATGGGACGTATTGCTGGACCAGCGTGCCCAGGAAGGGGGTGTTGCTGCCCGTGACGGGATGGCGGAAGCTGCCACTCCAACTGCCGTTGGTGGGATTAATCTGGAGGGTCAGATTGCTCACCCCGGCGTGCCAGAATCGCGCGACGTTGTTGCTGAGGACAAAATACCCCACCACCTCATTGGAGAGGTTGCCTGCTCCGAGCCGGATTTCCCCATTGGTCCAGCGAACCGAATTGGCCCCGTTGGCCTGCCGGAAGAAATCGTGCACCTCGACACTGCGCAGGGTGGAAAAGCCGGAGGGGTAAAACGGGTCGCCCGGCGTTGGCGGCTTGACCCAATGCGCCCACGAAGACCAGAAGGGGTCCATGCTCAACCAGCCGAGAACCAGGCCTCTGCCGCCATAGAGCGGAGCGTAGAAGGGCCAGTAGCCACCCCAGGCCACCACGGTTTTTTGCGTGACAGCGGTATTGTCGGCCAGCCGCCCGGCCACGGTCAGGGAGCCGTTGCTGGTCACCGTCACAGTGAAGGGTCCCTCGGCCGCCGGGGTATTTGGAGGCGCGCCGAAGCCTTCCACGAACATGTTATAGGTGCCGGCGAAGGGGTTGCTGGTGCCCGACATAACGGGGATCATTGAGCCAATCGCCGAGGTCCAGTCGGCGCCGGTGATGGCGCCGCTGACATAGGTCTGGCTGAAATGGTATTGCAGATCGAGGCTCAGGGGAGTGTTGGTGCCCCGGGCTATGGTCGTGTGTGCCACGCCGCTGGCGCTGAAATTGCCGGTGAAGTAGTTGGAGGCGTTCTCGAAGAGGATGTAGCCGGTAAAGGTCCCGGTGGTGGTCAGTTTCAGGGAGACAAAACCGGAGTTCTGAACGGTGATATTCGTGCGTTCCGGGGGGAAGAAAAGGCCGATGTAGGTCGTAGCCAGCGAGGGGTAGGGGTTGGAGGCAAACCTGGCGTTGATAACCAGGTTGGACTGCATGGCGAAGGTGAGGGTCCGGTTCAGGTTGGTGACCGAGGCGCCGCCCGCCGTCAGCGTCCACTGGTCGAACAAGTGGCCGCTAGCGGGGTTGGCAGTCATGGAGTAATTGACGCCGACGTCCAGCGTGGACCCGTTATAGTTTGGGCTCAGGGTGCCGGAGCCGGTGACGGTGACAATCAGGGGGGCGCGAATCACGGACATGAAGGTGATGGCGGTGACGGGGCTGCGGTTGCCGACGGCATCCTCGGAGTACACCTCGAAGCGGTTCGTGGCCGGGATCAAGGCCAGGGTGGCCGTCCAGGCTGTGGTGCCCACCGCCTCGTTCCAGGGGCCGCCGTTGAGGCGCCAGCGGACCGCGGTCACTCCGACGTTGTCGGTGGCCCGTCCGCGCACGGTGTAGGTGGTGTTGGTGATACGCTGGTTGGCGGCAAGGTTCGAAACGGTGATGGTGGGGAGGTTGGTATCCACGAACACAGCGGTCAGGGTGAGATTGGATACCATGGTGAAGTTCAAGGTGGCATTGGAACTGAGCGAGCCGGGCAGGTTGTTGGTGGCCTGGATCCAATGGCTGAAGCGGTGCTTGTTGCTGGCGGTCGCGGTCATGGAGTAGGCGCGCTGTATCTCCAGCCACTGGCCATTGTAGTTGGGCGAGACAGAGCCCTGGCCGATCATGCGGACCTCGAGTGGGGCGCTGAGAACATAGATAACGCGCAGCACGGCCGTGGTCGAGTTGAGGCCCTCAAAGTCTGTGGAAACCGCGTGCACCAGGTTGGTTCCCGGAAGCAGGCCGGTCAGTTCGGCCGTCCAATTGGTGCCCGAAGTCATCGTGGCCGGCACCCCTGGTCCGGAGCCAATCCAGACCTGGACATTGGAAACTCCGACATTGTCGGTGGCCCGTCCGGTGATCGTGACCTGGGGGACAAAGACCCGGTGGTTGTTGGTCGGCGTAAGAATGCGCACCGTGGGGGGCGTGGTATCGGTCGTGCCGGAAGCAGTGACAATGACCACCTGCGCCGGGCTGCCATCCACCGTGCGGCTGGTCACCGTGGTTTGGCCGGCGGCGGCCACCGTTCGTGAAACCACCGCGTCACCCAAACGCGCGACGCCCTGCAGGGCGGCACCGAAGGAGCCGGCCGTATTCTCGTAGTCCAAAGCCAAAATGGTGTTGGTGTCATCAGCAAGGTCGAACCCGATGGCTGTCATGGTGAAGTTGGACGGAGTCCACGACACGGCAAGCCGGTTGAGGCGCAGGGGGGGCGACATCCCGTGGTCATAATTGGTGAGGGCGGCTGAGGTCCGGCCGGGAACGAAGGCGGGGTCGTCTCCCAGAACGGCGGCAAAGGTGAAATGCCCCACAGTCAGTTCCACCGGTGTCGCGTCGTAAAACCGGCCAGGGTCCACGTCCCCCAACGGGCCGGTCGCGTAGATATAGTTGGTGTAAAGCCCCACCTCGCCATAACCCATGTCGAGGTAGTTCGTGACCACATACTTTTCCGAGAAACTGAAGGCGCTCGGCTGGGCCATTGCGCTAACGCAACAGGTGGCGAAAACAAACAGAGAGCGAACCAGGTTCATTGTCATCAATCCCAAACTGCCGGGCAGTCCTTGAGCGTGCTGGCCTGTCGCGGACGGGCGGATGCCCGCTTCGATTGTCGCCGGCCAGAGACGCTCAAGGCAATAGAGCGTTAAAGCCCTTGCGAGGCAAGGGCTTTGTGCCATGACACCGGCCAAAACTGCCGGGACACGGCCGCAAGAAACCACTGCCTGGGTTCAAAACCGGCGCTGTCGGAAAGTTGTGTTGAAAGTTGGCGGACGGCGGATAAGTTCCGAGGCATGGTTGTTGATTTCGTGAAGATGAACGGGGCGGGAAACGACTTCGTGCTGATGGATAATCGCGAGGGCAGGCTGCGGTTGACGCCAGCGCAAGTGGCCCGGCTGTGCCACCGGCAAAAGGGCATTGGGGCCGACGGCCTGATCCTGCTGAAAGCGTGCCGGTCTGGCCAGGCGGACTGGGCCTGGGACTTTTACAACAGCGACGGCAGTGTGGCCGAGATGTGCGGGAACGGCGCGCGCTGTTTTGCCCGGTACACCCGGCGGCTGGCAGGCGGCCAGGGGGCAATCACCTTTGAGACGCTGGCCGGCGTCATACGCGCCGAGTTGGAGGGAGATCGGGTGACAATTGACCTTACGGAGCCTACCCACCTGAGGCTGGATCAGCCGGTGGAGGTTTCGACGGGGACGCTGACGGTGCACAGCATCAACACCGGGGTGCCGCACGCGGTGATTTTTGTGCCCGACGCTGATAAGGCCATGGTGCAACGGCTGGGGCATGAGGTGCGTTTTCACCAGCTCTTCGCGCCCCGGGGAACGAACGTCAACTTCGTCCAAACCATCAGTCCGGGGCAGATCCGGGTGCGCACCTACGAACGTGGCGTGGAAGGAGAGACGCTGGCTTGCGGCACAGGGGTCACGGCGTCGGCTTTGATCACCGCCCTGGTGCATCACTACCCCTCGCCGGTGCGCGTGCTCGTGCAAAGCGGAGACACGCTGGAGGTATCCTTTTCGCGGGTGGACAGCCGTTTCGAGGGTGTGCGGCTGAACGGGCCGGCAGAATTTGTTTTTGAAGGCCGCGTGGAACTGCCATCCCTTTAAGGGGCGATGGCGGCCGAGTTGGCGATGGGCCCGAAAAAATGCCAAATGAGAGATTGACTTCAAAGGGGCCTTTGCTACTTTCCCCCCTCTTTTGATCGGGTTTTGAGATGAAAACGTTTCTTCCGAAAGTGAATTTGGACGCGCGCAAGTGGCACGTCATTGACGCCGACGGCGTCGTGCTGGGCCGTTTAGCGGCGCAGGTGGCCAACCTGCTGCGCGGCAAGAATAAGGCGGTGTTCACTCCGCATCTTGACGCTGGAGACTTCGTGGTTGTGATCAACGCGGAGAAAGTGCGGGTGACCGGAAAGAAGGAAACCAACAAGCGTTACATGACCTACTCGGGGTGGAAGGGCGGGGAGAAGTACCGCACGGTTGCCCAGGTGCGCGCGCGCACTCCCGAGAAACTGATCGAACACGCTGTTCATGGCATGGTGCCCAAGAACCGGCTGGGGGCCCGAATGCTGACCAAGCTGAAGATCTATCGGGGGCCCAATCATCCGCACCAGGCCCAACAGCCGGAGGCACTGAAAGCCGCGTCATAAACAGACTTGGCACACTGATTACCCCACCAGCCAGCTTTCACCATGTCAGACACACCTGAAATTCAAGCCAAGCCCATCTGGGGCACCGGACGCCGCAAGACTGCTGTCGCACGGGTGCGCCTGTTACCCGGGTCGGGCAAGATCGTCGTCAATGGCCGCGCCTTCGAGAACTACTTTCTTCTGGAGACGCTCCGCACCCATGCCATCGCCCCGTTGGTCAAGACTGAGGCGGTGTCCCGCTTTGACGTGCACGTGAGCGTCAAGGGCGGTGGTCCCACCGGCCAGGCGGGCGCGATGCGCCACGGGTTGGCCCGGGCTTTGCTGGCCTCGGACGCCAACCTGCGGCCTGCCTTGAAGGCGGAGGGCTTCCTGACCCGGGACTCGCGCATGAAGGAGCGCAAGAAATACGGTCAGCCTGGCGCGCGCAAGCGCTTCCAGTTCAGCAAACGCTAGGCCGCGATTGGCTTTTCCACACCCGCCGGCCTTCCGGCGGGTTTTTTGTTGTGAGGGGTTGTTTGGAGCGTCAGATTTGACCACAACAGAACGATGAAAAAAGTCGCGATTGTTGGAGCGTCGGGTTACTCCGGGGAAGAACTGGTTCGGCTGCTCCTGCGCCACCCCCGGGTGGAGCTGACAGCGGTGACGTCCCGGCAGTACGCCGGCCAGACGGTGAGCCAGGTCTTTCCCAAGTTTGCCGGTTATCCCAAGGCCGGGGAGCTGCGTTTCAGCGAGCCGGATGCGGCCGTGCTGGCGCGACAGGCGGAGATTGTGTTTTTGGCGCTGCCGCACGGGGTCGCCGCCGAGTATGCCGTGCCTTTGCTGGAGGCGGGGTGCCGGGTCATTGACCTGAGCGCGGATTTCCGCCTGCGGAGCGCGGCGGCTTACAAGGAGTTTTATGGCCACGATCATCCCGCGCCGGCTTTATTGGCCCAGGCGGTGTATGGACTGCCGGAGGTGTACCGAAACGAGATCAAGGAAGCGAGGCTGATTGCCTCGCCGGGCTGCTACCCGACCAGCATCCTGCTGCCTGTTCTGCCGTTGCTTAAGGCCGGGCTGGTCAGACCGCACGGCATCATCGCCGATTCCCTGAGCGGCGTGAGCGGAGCGGGCCGCAAAGCCGAACTGGATTACCTGTTTTGCGAGTGCAACGAAAGCCTGCGGGCTTACGGGATTCCGAAGCACCGCCACCTCTCGGAGATCGAGGAGCAGCTTTCGCTGGCCGCTGGAGCGCGTGTGGTGATCCAGTTCACGCCGCACCTGGTTCCGGTCAACCGGGGCATCCTTACCACGCTTTATCTGGCGCCGTCTCGAGAGTTCCGGTCCGCCGAAGAAGCCGCCGAGCTCGGGCGGGAACTCGAAGCCTGCTATCACCAGGCTTACGCGAGCGAACCTTTCGTGCGAGTCCTCGAGGGCAAGGCGTTGCCCGACACCAAGAACGTGGTGGGCACCAACATGCTTGAACTGGCCTGGCGGCTGGACGTGCGCACGGGGCGCCTGCTGGTCATCAGCGCCGAGGACAACATCGTCAAAGGCGCCGGCGGACAGGCGGTGCAAAGCATGAACTTGCTGTGCGGGTTCGAGGAGACCGCAGGTCTGCTCTAAGCTCTAAGCGCGCCTCCCGGCTTTTCCCAAAGGAGAGATATGAAAAGCAAATTGGAAACGGTCAACGGCTCAATCGTCGCGCCGCAGGGGTTTCTTGCCGCTGGTGTGTTCTGCGACATCAAGCGTCTGGGCACCGGCAAGGGATCGGAGAAAGGTCGCAAGCGTGACCTCGCCCTCATTGTGTCCGAGGTGCCGGCCACGGTGGCGGGCATGTTCACTACGAACCAGGTTTGTGCCGCGCCGGTGCGCCTGTGCGTGCCGCGGGTGGCCCGGGGCAAGGCGCAGGCCATCGTGGTGAATTCGGGCAACGCCAACGCCTGCACGGGCCGGCAGGGCTTGCAGGACGCCCGGGCGATGGCTGCACTGGCCGCGGAGGCGTTTCACCTCCCGGAAGACCAGGTGTTGGTTGCCTCGACCGGACGCATCGGAGTGACCCTGCCTATGAAGAACGTGGCAAGCGGCATTCGCGCGGCCGCGCAACTGCTGGGCAACGGTCCTGAGCATGCGGCGGAGGCCGCGGAAGCCATCCTGACCAGCGACACGCATTCGAAAGCGGTTGCGGTGCGTTTTACCCTGAGTGGGAAGAAGGTGACCATTGGCGGCATCTGCAAAGGCGCAGGGATGATCCAGCCTGGCATGAGTGCGTCGGGCCAGCGCCCGGCCGCCCGTCCCCTGCACGCCACCATGCTTTGCTTTCTGACGACCGATGCGGCCGTGGGGCGTGGGCCGCTGCAGGCCGCTTTACAGGAAGCGGTGGCGCAAAGTTTCAACCGGATCACCGTGGACGGCGACATGAGCACCAACGACACCGTCCTGTTGCTGGCCAACGGGCTGGCGGAAAACCCGCCGCTGACCAGCGTAAGACAAAAGGACTTTGCGGTGTTCCAGGAGGCCCTCAATCATGTCTGCCTGGCCCTGGCCCGGATGATCGTGCTGGATGGGGAGGGAGTCACGCGCTTTGTCACGGTGCGCGTCAAAGGCGCGCGCAGTTATGAGGAAGCCGATGCTGCCGCCCGGGCGGTGGCCAACAGCGCATTGGTCAAGACGAGCTGGTTTGGCGGAGACCCGAATTGGGGGCGCATCATGGACGCGCTGGGTTATAGTGCGGCCCGGGTGGACGAGAACAAAGTGGACATTGGATACAGTGCGCCAGGCAGCCGACAGGTGCTTTGGAGTTTGAAACGCGGCCAGCCCACGCGGACCCCTTTCAAGCGCCTGTGCGCGGCCGTGGCACCGAAGGAATTCGACCTTCACATCAACCTGAATCTCGGCCAAGGCCAGGCATTGATCTATGCGGCTGACCTGACCGAAGCCTATGTGGACTTCAACAAAGGCGACGTAAGCAACCCCGCCGCCCTGGGCGGCTGAACCTGAGCCATGCAGACTCTCATCTCCAAAGCCTCCACACTACTCGAAGCGCTGCCTTACATTCAGAAGTTCAGCGGGGCCACGTTCGTCATCAAGTACGGTGGCAGTTTCATGGACTCCCCGGACCCGGTGGTCCGGCAGGGTGTGGCGCGTGACCTGGTGTTTCTTGAGGCTGTGGAGATCAACCCGGTGGTCGTACACGGCGGCGGCAAAGCCATCACCCGCGCCATGGAGAAGGCGGGTTTGAAGCCGCAATTTGTGCAGGGCCAGCGGGTCACAGATGAGGCGACGGTTGCGGTGGTGGACCAGGTGTTGTCCCGTGAGATCAACCCGGAAGTGGTGATGACGATCAACTCACTGGGCGGCGCTGCGCGCGGGTTCGCCGGCACGGACATCTTCACCTGCCGCAAGCTGTTCCTCAAGGGACCGTCCGGCGAGGAGGTGGATATTGGTTATGTGGGGGAAGTGACGGGGGTAAACACCCGGCCGCTGCAGGAATGCCTGGAAAAGGGCATCACCCCGGTGATCAGTCCCACGGCGCGCGGGGAGGATGGCCGCATTTACAACTGCAACGCGGATGTCGCAGCCGCCCGCGCCGCGATTGCGCTGCGCGCCCGCCGGCTGGTGTTCATGAGCGACGTTCCAGGACTGATGCGCGATCCCAAAGACCCGGCCACGCTGATCCCTCATCTGCGCACCAGCGAAGTGCCCGCCCTGAAGGCCGCAGGCGTGATTGACAAGGGCATGATCCCAAAGGTGGACAGCGCGGTGGCGGCGATCAGGGCGGGCGTGGACAAAGTCTCGTTCGTTGACGGCCGGGTCGAGCACGCCGTGTTGCTCGAGATTTTTACCGACGAGGGTGTTGGCACCGAGATTGTGCTTTAATCACGGGGCCCTTGGCCGAACCGGCCACCATCGCCTCCCACCCGCTCGAAGCGTTTCGCGGTCCGCATGCCTATGGAGGCGCATCCGGCCCAGAACCTGCCAGGCCTGTCTTGAGCCGTCGCCAGAGGCTGGCACGGGGCTTGAGGAGGGATGGCTCGACGCGCCGTGTGAGCAATCATCGCCACTGTGGCGACGCGATGGGCAGGTCGTCGCTGCTCAGGTCATGTTTGGCGGCGGTGCCAATTCCCTCTGGCAAGGATCAGCGGTGATTTCTAGACTCCGCGGCGTGCAAGTCGGGACGACTGTCATCAGCCTCCACAAGCAGGGGGGCTTGCAATACCGCAGGTTCGCGCCCAGCGCCGCTGTGGGGCTGGTTGCGGTTTGGATTCTCGTTTTGTTGGTGAGCGGGTGTGCCACAGCACCCAGGCAGGACACGGAGCCGGCCGGGCTGCCCACGGGGCCAACGAATGTTTCGGTTCGCCCATGGCTGGCGCCGGATTTGGCGAAGGAGGTTCTGGCGCTGGATCCGGAACGGGTCTCGGAGGCGCAAGTCAAGGAGGTGCTCAGCCGGGTTCCAGCGCCGCGGATCGTCAACATCCACGGGGGCATTTATCCTGTGCACCTGGCCATGGTTTCCTTTTCAGAGTTTCTGGCCGGCATGGGCTATCCCCGCTCGAAGATTGCCCGGCCAGGGGACGGCGCTTACTCGTTCAGTTGTTACGAGAGCAGCCGCAAAATCGCCGGAGCCATTGCCTGGTATTACGAGCACGAGGGCATGCGGCCAATGATCGTGGGACACAGCCAGGGAGGCATGCAGGCGGTCAAGGTGCTCTACCAACTGGCGGGCCTCTACCGGGAGAAGGTGCCGGTCTGGAATCCGCTCACGGGCAGAACGGAGAAGCGGTATGAAATCCACGATCCCTTCACGGGCAGGCTCCGGCCGGTGGTCGGCGTCCAGGTTTGTTATACAACCGCGGTCGGGGCTGGTGGATTGACGCGGTTCCTGCCCAACCAATGGGACATGGCGGGCCGCCTGCGCGGCATTCCGGATTCCACCGAGGAGTTCACCGGCTTTTACATGGGACTGGATTTTTTCGGCGGCGACTTGCTGGGGTTCGGTGGGGCCAACGCGTATCGGGCCCTGGGCCGGGCGCGCGTGCGCAACGTGCAACTGCCCACCGGCTATGACCACGTGACAGTGCCAGCCGCCCGGCACCTCCTGGAAAGCCAGGCCATCAAAGATTGGATCAACGACTACCAGCCGACCGACAAGCCGCGGCGGGACACGCGGCTGGAGGGCAACACCGCCCACATCCTGTGGGCCGCTGACGTCTGGCATAGCATTAAGAAACATTGGGTTCTCGAGGCGCAACGATGGGCGCAAGCCAGCGCGCGGGAGACCAATGCAATGATGACCAGCGGACAAGACCGTTAAACGCTCGAAGCCCTCGGGATCGAACACACCTCTCATGTGGGGCCGACTGAATAGCTTTCAACGCAGCATGTTCCAGTGGAATGCGTTGCATGCCTACAACGCCGTGCACCTTGTCCGTGTGCCGGTTGCTCCAGACCTCGAACGGCTGCGCCAGACGATTGAGCATCTGCTCGAATGCAAGGGTCTCACCCATCTCACGTTCGACATCTCCCACAGTCGTTACACTTACGAAGGCGGGCCGGCGAAGGCCGACTTGAAGGTGATCTCGTTGTCGGCGCCGGGGGCGCCGTTGGAGAGTGAACTGGAGTGCCAGATCAACACGCCTTTCGAGATTCAGCCGCGGATGAGTCCGTTCCGATTCTTCCTTGCGCCGGAGGCGGAGGCGTTCACCCTCGGGCTGGTCTATTTCCACCCCGTGGCCGACGCCGAGTCCATCGTCTATTTGTTGCGGGACATGGTGGAGGCCTACCTGGGTTGCGCCGCGCCGGAAGCCACCGCTCAGTTGCAACTCTACCCGCCAAGCCCGGATCGCTGGCTCTGGCGCAAGCCACGGCTGCTGGTCCGGCGCTGGGCGGCGATTCCTGACTCCATCGGGAAGCTACGGCGGTCTTGCCGCATTCGGGGAGGCGCGGCCCACGACTTGAACGCCGGGGTATTGTTATTCAGTTTCGAGGCGGCGGATTTCGCTCGTTTGCGCGGCTGCGCCCGGGCTTGGGGTGTGACGATACACGACCTTTGCCTGGCGCTGCTCTTCAAGGCGTTGTCGCCACTGGCGCCTCATCGTCTGCAGGCCAGACGGCGCGCGTTAACCCTGGGCACCATTGTCAATGTCCGCCCGGAGTTGGCCCTGCGAAGCCGGGAAAACTTTGGGTTATTCCTCGGCTCGTTCCTGGTGACGCACGAGGTTCCCCAGGATGTGGGGATTGAGGCACTGGCACGGGACATTCATGCTCAGACCACACGCAGCAAGGCCGGCCGTTTCTACATGGGCACCGCGCAGGAGCTGGCGTTGGCTCGGCTTCTCTGGCGTTTTCTGCCCGCAAAACGCCGAGCCGGTTTCTATCAGAAAGCCTATCCTTTGTACGGGGGCATCACCAACATGAACCTGGATGCCCTCTGGGCGGAAGGCCCTGAGCGATATGGCATCAACTACTTGCGGGTGGTTTCGCCGGGTCCTATAACCCCCCTTGTGTTGTCCCTGACCACATCGGGCACGGTCCTCAATGCCGGCCTGAGCTACCGGCGTGCGGTCTTTACGCGCGCGGAGGTCGAGGGCGCACGCGACACTCTGGTGGCAATGGTGAGAGAACTCTAGACGCATGCTCATGATCGGCCGACTCGTCCTGTTCCTTGTGCTGGCGATGGTGGCACCGGGCGCCACCCCAGCCGCTAAGAGCCCGTGCCCGGCGTCCCCCATTCCGGTGTTCTCGCTCGACGGGGAATTGCAAGATCGCATTCTGAAGCTTGATCCGGAGGCGGTGACTCCCACGGTGATCAGCAACGTGCTTGCTTGTGCGCCGGCCCCTCGCATCGTCAATCTACATGGGGGACGTTACCCTGTCTTTCGCTACATGGTCTCCTTCTCGGATTTTCTTGCCGGCATGGGCTATCCCCGGCAAAGCCTGACCAACCCGGCCGATGGCACTTACTCATTCAGCGGCTATGACAGCGCGAAGAAAATCGCGGGCGTCATCGCCTGGTATTACGAGCGTGACGGTCTGAGGCCCATGCTGGTGGGCCACAGCCTGGGGGGATTCCAGGTCGTTAAGGTGCTTCACCTGCTGGCGGGCCCGCCGGAACGGCGGATCCCCGTGTGGAATGTGCTCAGAGGACAACGGGAGTCCCGTTGCGAAATCAGCGATCCTCTGGATGGGCAAACCCGCCCCGTGGTTGGGTTGTGCCTGCCTTTTGCCAGTTCCGTCGGTTCGGGCGGTCTCACCCGCATGATGCCCAACCAATGGGACATGATGTTCCGCCTGCGGGATATCCCTGACACGGTTGAGGAGTTCACCGGGTTTTATATTGGCCTGGATCTGCTGGGCGGAGACCTCCTTGGCTTTGGGCCATCGAACCATTACAAAGCCAGGAACGCTGCCGTGGTGCGCAATGTCCGGCTGCCGACGGCCTCGAATCACGGCACAACGCCGGACACACGGCACCTGCTCCGGAACCCGGCCGCTACCGAGTGGATTGCGGCTTATCATCCGTTGCATCCACCGGCCTGGCGCGAAGATCTGGATCGGGACAAGGCGCACATCCTCTGGGTCGCCGAGGTGTGGTACGGCATCAGGAAACACTGGGTGCTGGAACTCCAACGCGCCATCAAAGCTCGACGCGCGCATCTGCATGGCTGAAGGCTCACTTCTCGTCGAACGCGGCGCGGTGCTGGCCTCCGCCGTGATTTATTGGGGCGGGGTTCTGGTGCAGGCGAGGCGCGTGCGGCGGCGTATTGGCCGATCCGCCAATATCCGGCCGCGCAGCACCCGGGAGCGCCTGCTTTGGTTCGGGTGGTTTCTGGTAATCGCCGCGTGGCTGGGGTTGCCGTTTTGGGCCCGGCCTGACGCTTCGTGGATCGGTGTGCGGCTGCTGAGCTTCGTGCCACGCCCGACGGCTGTGGCGGTGGGTCTTTTCCTGCTGGTCGCCGGCTATGCGGGAACTCTCTGGTGCTACGCTGCCATGGGCGACGCCTGGCGCATCGGTGTGAACCGGGCCGAAAAAAGTCGTCTGGTTACACGCGGCCCTTACGCCTGGATTCGCCATCCGATTTACCTTTTTCAGATGGTCATGCTTACGGGCGTTGTGGTGCTGCTGCCCACGGCCCTGAGCGCCACCGTGTTCCTCGTTCACCTGAGTTGTGTGCTGCTTAAAGCCCGCGATGAAGAATCCTATCTGCTCGACACACTGGGCCAGCCCTACCGCGATTATCTGAACCGCACCGGGCGTCTTCTACCCCGATTGCGGCCACCGGCCCAGGGTTCGACCCAATGAGTGGCGGGCGGGCAGCAGGCAATCCGTGGCGCAGGAAGGGGCGGTCTCGCGGTTTCAGTGGCAGGCCTTTGCAGGGTGATGGTCGGGAGGCGGAGTCGGAGGCGGCCTTGCGCTTCAGCCGGCCAGCGGCAGGAAAAGCGGCCCGGCGGCGAGGCAATGGAAAAGGAGCCGCCGGGGCATTACGGCGAGCCATTGCTGATTCCGCTGACGATTCCGTCGAAGACCAGCGCCTCCTCCTGGATGCTGATGAGGGACCTGGCGGTGAACCGCAAGACCTGCCCTTTGACCACTGCTCTACCCTCGAAAAAGAAATCCTTGCGTTCCATGATGCTGCGGGCGACGGCCTCGAAAAAACGGTTGCGGTCGTCCGGGTGAATGAGTTCACCCAACCTCCAATCGGGGTGGTCAGGGTCCGTGGAAAGTCCGAACTCCGCCGCCCGGGGGCTGATATAGGTGTAGCGGGGAACACCATCGGAACCCACCCGAAGCTGATAAATGATCCCCGGCACCACCGCGGCCATCTGGTCCAGGCGAAATCTGGACCGTTCGAGTTCCACGGCCAATTCGCGGCTGGATTTGCCCTCGGCCAGTCTGGCCATGACACATGCGACCGTATCCGCGGCACGCCGGAGCGTGTTCAGAACGGGCTCAGCCATCACGGAATTCTCCGAATGCATGGCCGCCAGGACGCCCCAGAGTTTTCCTTGAATGCGGAGAGGCAGCAGCACGCCGCCGGAGTAGCGGCTTTGCCCGCTCTCAGAGAGCCAGGGCAAGGCAAGCGGTGAGGGTTGGGCCGGGTTCCATACCATCCACGCGGCGTCGCGCAGAAACTCGAAAAACGCCTCGGGCCGTGGAATGTTCCACCGCACGGGTTCGCTGCCGGCCTTGAAAAGACCTCCGGGATCACCACTATAACACAGCACTTGCAGACAGGGCGGCTGGGCGTGAACCGAAGCAACCCAGGCGAGGGGAAAATGGAGTTTCTCAGTTACTAATTCGCAGACCGCAAGGTGCAACTCGTCAGAAGTCCGGCTTTGACAAAGGCTCGAAGGCGAACCGGGATCGAGTTCGACCGGAGGCGACGCCAGGACGGGCGCAGCCCCGGGGGTTGCGGGTGCGGACACGCCGGCGGCCACGTCGGTGGTGAAGCGCAGCATCAACCAGAGAACGGCCACGGCCGCCCCGAGGTAGGAAGCCAGCGCGAAGCCGCAGGCGAGGGCGTTGCCCAGGTCTGGATCGGGCAGGCGAGCCGCGGCGCTCAGCGCCGCCTGCACCGAGGCAACCAGCATGAATCCCGGTCCCAATCCCCGCCCCAGCAAGGCCACCACCGGGTTGGCCAGGGATATTCCAGCCAGATTCAGTCCGGAGGCATCGTCCACCAGCAGGCTTGTGCTCATCAGAAAGACGCAGACGGCGCAGAGCAGCGCCTGAGCAGACGCGCCCGGTTCAAGATCGAGAGGATGTCGCAGGCACTCGACAAATCCGGTTGTCACGGCCGCCAGCCAGGCGGCGCCGGTCAGCACGGCGCCGGTCACACGGCAGAGCACTCTGGTTCCGCCCCCGAGGAGGGAGAACAACACGCCTTCGCTGACGAGAAACAACAAGCCTCCCGCCAGCGGAGGCATGCGCTGAATGCCGGGGTGATGCGCCCAGGTGAATCCCTTGGCTGCGAGGGCGTGTCCAATGACCGAAGCCAGAGCTGCCACGGCGCACAACAGCACAGCGCCGGTTTGCAGATTCCGAAGGACGACCGAGGACCGCCCCCGACCCACGTGAAACTGGGCAGCGAGAAGCAAAATCAAGGCTGCCGCATCCGGGGGCATGGTCGCCTCCAGGCCGGACTGGGGGCGCAAACGGAATCCCGCCGCCATCCACGCGATGAGAGAAAGCGCGGCGATGGCCCCAGCCACAAAGGTTAAGCCCAGAGCAACCCGCTCTCCGCTCGCGCCGCCCATGCCATATCGCCCGCAACCCATTTCTGTACTCATCCTCGAAGACCCCGAATTGGGGGGCTTGCTTATGCCTATCGGAAACATCAACCCACTTCTTGAGTGGCGTCAATCTTCCAGCGTGCCAGACCAGGGAGAGGGCAAGCGGCTGGCTTGGCCCCTCGGGGGGCCAGCGGCCACGGATGAAGTGCGTCAGGGGTTGGCTTCTCGCAGCCCGCGCATAACCTGGGCCATGACGAGAGCTGTCACGGCGGCCTCGCGACCGCGATTGTGCTCCTCGCTCAAGCACCGCACCCGAGCCTGCTCCCGGTTCTCCAGGAGCAGGACCTCGTGAATGATCGGGACCTCGGTTTTTACGGCCAGGCGCATCAGAGCGGAGGTCACCGCCTCGCCGATGAACTGGGCATGGGAGGTCTCTCCGCGAAGAATGACCCCGAGGCAGACAATGGCGTTGTAGGGACGCGCGATGAAACGGGCGAGGCGGGCCGCAGCCACAGGGATTTCGAAAGCGCCGGGCACGCGCACGATTTTCACTTCTCCCGCCCGGCCTCCTTGGAACTCGGCCTCCGCCGCCAACACCATGGGGTCCACGTATTCCCGGTTATACTCGCTGGCCACAATGGCAAATCGCCCTCCTTCGAGGATGCTGGTTGGTTTTTCGGGTCTTTTCAACATAACCTTTGATCGCAACGCTACCACAAGGCCCGGGCGCGTCTCAATCCTTCCTCGCCGGTTTGCTTGTTCCCAGAGCGCGCGCGTGCTCCACGAAGAAACGCGCGATCGTGGCTCCCCCGTCGCTCGGAAAGGCGTGACCGCCCTCATGAATGAACGCCGCCATAACGGCGCCGGTGGTGGAGGGGTAGAGCGTCGCGCGCTCGCCCCACGATCTGCCCGCCTGGTCGCACCCGTTCACTCGCCGCACCGCGGCCATCGTCCACTGTTGCCAGACGAACTTCACCAGCGGGTCGTTGCGGCCAGCGAGGTGCAGGACCGGCTTCGGCTTCCACCGGGCGACCATGGCCGGAGACGCTGACGCGGCAGACGGCGCCAGTGCGGCCAGGACGTCACCCCGCTCGGCCCACAACAGGTAGCAAAAAGCCCCGCCGTTGGAGTGCCCGGTGACGCAGATGCGGCCTGGTTCCACACGGTACTCCCGTTGCAACCACGCCAGAATGATATCAAAGAATTTCAGATCGCGGTCACCCTGGTCCCCGGCTGCCGATTGCCACCCCGGCCGGCGACCGTCGGGATCTGTCAGACGCCCCGGAGTGTTCAGGCCCTGGGGATAAACGACGATGGCCTCCGCCCAATGTTGATGCAATGCGAACGATCGCGCCGCCTGCCGCGCGTTGCCGCCATGCCCATGAAAGACAAACACAACCGGCGCCGGGTTGGTCCTCGCCCGCGCTGGCGCATAAACCAGCGCTTCGCGCCGCACGCCCTCGATGGTGAACTCCCGCCAGGCGAGGCCGGAGGGCGGCGACAACAGTGCCGCTGCGCTCGTGTTCCAGACCACCAGCCAGAGGATAGCCCCAGCCCAAGCTATGGATTCTAGCCGCTTCACACCAGAACAGACGCGGCGTCCGGGAAAACGTTACCGGCAAACAAATGATTCCACATCCGGAAGGGCTGCGGCCGGGCGGTGGGGCCACTCGACTCCACCCACTAGGGACGCGTCGCCATGGCCCCAAGGCAAACAAAATCCGAGTATTCCTCGGTCAAGGTGAAGCGAATGGGCGTAGCCAGTCGGCGGGCCTGCAGGTGGACGCGCTGGCGGGTGTTGAGCCAGACCCCCTCGGGCATACGCTGCCGTTCGACTTCAAGGTCACACTGGCTGAGGGAGCCCAACAGACCCAGCCAGCCAAGGGAAATCGCGCCGCAGAGATGAACCTGCAGCAAGCTCACCTCCATGTCCTGCTCGTCCACCCAAAGGGTGCCCGCCAGCGCGCCGAGCAGGCGGTCGCGCAGGTGGCTTCCAAAGGGCCCCCCGGGTCGTGGAAAGAACTGAACGATCAGGGTGGGCCGCCCGTGGAGCAAGACCCGCTCCTTGACATAGTAGTCAAAGCGGTTGAGGAGTGTCGCGGTCACCCACCCTTCGCGGCGAGCGGCCATTTGCCGGGGATTCAGAGAGGTGATGCGCTCCCGAAAGTGTTCTTCACGGCGCTGTTCGTGATCCAGCTCGGCGGGAGTCAGTGTGCGCCCTTGGACCCGCACCAGCCGGTTGAAAGGGAAACCTGCAATCCAAGTGACCTGATACCACTTCTCCTCGATGTGGGTCGTCTGCCCGGCACTATCACGATGTTCCAGCCGGGAACGCTTTTCGCAGACATAGCGCGGAGCGTTGGTCTGCCCGGCCACAGAGGCCGACCGCTCGATCATTCGCCGCGTGACCTCGGAGGCCGTTGGCAGGGGCTGCGCGAACAGCATCCCGGCGGTGCACAGCAGCCCAACCGCGATCAGGCCGCGCCCGCGGGCGGCGGGGCCGGTGGAGGCGAAAGCTTGGACCGCAGGATCCGGACTGCTCATTGGCATGAACGATAGCGGGGCACTCCATTGCCAGGCAAGCAACCGCGCCGGGGCGAGAGAGCCGCTTCCACTTGCGCCAGAATTCCTTTGAAACGAGTCGGGCTTTGGCTAGCATCCGCCCCCACTGAATCGCTCAGGCAAACGTAAGAATCATGAATAGCTACAATATCGCAGTCATCGGCGGCGACGGCACAGGTCCCGAAGTCGTCCGGGAAGCCATCAAGGTACTGAACGCCGCCGCTCCGAAGCACGGGGTGAAGCTCGATTACACCTATTACGATTTTGGGGGCGACCGTTATCT
>Ga0073934_10005236_pt1 | contig 20355 bp, 12 predicted proteins | sample LarsenN4metaG_FD_76834 | JGI IMG/M metagenome (GOLD analysis project Ga0073934, IMG submission 76834) | Hot spring sediment bacterial and archeal communities from British Columbia, Canada, to study Microbial Dark Matter (Phase II) - Larsen... ... | reverse complement strand
TGCCGGAGCTGGATCCGCCGGTCGCCAGCACCGGCCGCCCGTCGAACGTGCTCTCGCGCGGGTCGCGACGCGGATCGTAGGGATTCATGCCGTAACCGTTCAGGCCGTTGTAATTGCCCGGCATCCCGCTTGCCACCCAGTTGGCGAGTTCGGTGAGCTGCGTCTTCGCGAGGATGATGGCGCCCGCCTCGCGGAGATTCCGGGTCAGCGTCGCATCGTACGGCGGCACCAGATCGGCGAACGCGAGGGCACCGCCCGTGGTCGGCATGTCCACGGTGTGAATGTTGTCCTTGAGCGCGACGGGAATGCCGTGCAGCGGACCGCGAACCCTGCCCTGAGCGCGCTCGCGGTCGCGTGCGTCGGCTTCGTCGAGCGCACGGGGGTTCACAGTGATGATGGCGTTGAGGCGATCTTCATAGAGCGCGATGCGCGTCAGGTACTGCTGGACGATTTCCCGTGACGTGACGCGCCGGGCCTCGAGCGCGGCCTGCATGTCGGCGATCCGGGCCTCGACGACGGAGAACGGCGGCGTGGGAAGCGCATTCGGCGCGGCGCGGCGCCGTGCCTGGGCGGCAAGTGGCAGCTGGCCATCAACGTTGGCAAGGGCTGCGAGGGACAGTGCGGCAAGAAGTCCAATCAGTCGGCTCATGGCGGCTGATTGTACCCGGGGTCAGACCGGGGTCGGACCGGGGTCAGAGTCCGGCCCTGTCGCAACTCACGGTTGCAGGAAGCGCGTACCGCGCGGGCGATTGGCTGTGCGGCTTCTGCATCGGTGACAGGCGTCCGTTCGCAAAACAGGCGGACAACCGGGAGATCGCGTCACGACCCGCTTCTTGCTCAAAGGCGTGTCAGGGAGGTGTCGCATGGCACGCCGACACAGACGCTTCGTAGAGGGACTGTCACTTCACGTTCATCAGCGCGGGAACAACCGTCAGGACATGTTTCGCGACGAAACCGATCGGCTGGTCTTCCTCACGGCGCTGGTCGAATCGTCGCGGCGCTACGATGTACGCGTTCATGCATGGATCTTCATGAACAACCACATCCACCTGATCGCCACGCCCGCAACGCCCGAAGGCATTCCGCGCACGATGCAACAGGTCGGCCGCCGGTACGTGCCGTACTTCAACCGCAAATATTCACGGACGGGCGGCCTGTGGGAAGGTCGATACAGCGCGCACCTGATCGACACTGAAGTGTATTGGTATCGGTGCCTTCGGTACGTGGAGCTCAATCGCGTGCGCGCCGGCATTCTGGCCACTCCAGGCGACGACGTGTGGTCGAGCTATCGTTCGCACGCGTTCGGGGCGCGAGATCCGCTCATTACCCATCACGACCTGTATCTGACGCTCGGCAGGACACGAACCGAGCGGCAGCGGGCGCATCGGGCACTGCTCGGCATTCCGCTGGCCGACTGCGAGTTGGCGTCCATCCGGCAGGCGCTCAGAACAGGCGAGCCCCCGTTGGAACCACCGGCGCTGCCGTCGTCAGTGATGGTTAGGTGAGTAGTCCCGCATTCGTGCTCCGAAACCGGTCTGGCCCCTGGCTATTCGCCCGACGTCCAGAACCGGCCCCCGGCTCGAGGCTGCCCGCGGCGACGCTGCCCGTCACGACAAGTTGAGTCGTCTCGCATCCGTACTCCGACCCCGGTCCGACCCCGAATTGAAGGGAGGACAATCGCGGCGTTGACGCTCTCCGCGCCGGCCCTCTATCGTGACCATATGATGCTCATCCTCTTCCGTTCCAGACTCACCGACACCGCAGGCGACGATTACGCCCGCATGGCCGATGCCATGCTCGCGCACGCCAGGACGTTTCCAGGCTTCGTCGACGTCAAGAGCTTCAAAGCCGACGACGGCGAACGGCTCACGGTCGTCTGGTGGCAGGATGAGGAGACGCTGAAGGCGTGGGCCTCCGACTCCAAACACCGAGCGGCGCAACATGCCGGCCGCGAGCGATGGTACGAGTACTACAAGATGGACGTCGCGAAGATCGTGCGCGTCAGCAACTTCGAGCGTTCGGCGCAACCCGCCGCACGGTGACGCATCCCGGCCGCCTCGCACCAGTCATGCGCGCAGCTCCGGCCGTCACGCGCTGATTCAGACAGATTCGATCCGCAGCGAGAGGAACGCTCCGGCTCGACACGTATCTACACCAAGCCGCCGCGAACCCGAGCCAGGAACCCGAGCCGCGAACCCGAGCCGCGAACCCGAGCCGCGAACAGGCTCGCTCTGGCTTCACCCCCACAGCGCGGTCGGCCGCCGACGCTCAGCGGCTTCGATTGGCAATGACGATGTTGAGCAGCCGGCGCAGCTCGCCGAGCGGGTTGCCGCTGTCATCGACCCTGATGTCCACCCATTTGTCGGTCGTGCGATCGGGGCTGTCAATCGGCTTCACGACGAGAATGGCAGCCGACTGAACGCCTCGCTTGTCACCACCGGCAGCCTGACCGGCGTCCAGCGCAGCCATCAGGCGGACGGCCAGCTCGCCTCTGGTCTCTTCGAACGCCCTCGCCATCTCCTTCACGACCGCTTCGCCGGCGAGAATGTTGCCCTGCACCGAGTAGTTCTCTCCCTCGATGTGTCCCGCCCACGGATTGGTCTCCGCGCCCGTGTACGCCTTCACGCGCCCACGCGCATCCAGAATCGCAAGCTGTCGCCGGCTGCGCCGCGGATCCGCCTCGGTCAGCCGCTTGACCACCTCGTCGGGACTCAAGCCGCGCTCGAGCAGGGCAAGCCCCTCGACGCCGTACGCCACGTTCGTCGAGGCCTGCGTCGCAATCGCGCCGACGCCGGCCCGGGCGTGCGGCACCCGCGAGCCGACGGCAAAGGCGCGCGATTGAACGCCCACACCCAGCTCCCCCGTCGCCGGGTCGCGCGCAACGATGGAGAAGGTGCCGGTCATCTCCTGCGCGCGGCCGGACGTCGCGGGCAGCGCCACGACGATCGCGGCAAACGCAATCCAGAGGAACCTGTGCCTGTGCATCCACGCGCCTCGCTTTCGGAAAGAACTCGTTGAAGTCCGCCTCACCCGGCGGCGCCTGTGGAACACGACGCCACGATGCGCCGCAGGCGACCCTTTCAATGGCCGGGCCCGGGGCGGTCTTCGGAGGAACCAATCACGCGCACGTTCTGCCGCCCGGCCCTGAACGCCCGCTCGCGTGCGTACCGCATCGATCGGCGCGTCCGCTGCGCCTGCCCCTTGATCTCCATCCGCCTGCGGGCCAGATCGTCGCCTTCAATTGCAACGGTCTCGTGCGCGCGCGTCTCCGGATTGAAGAACCCGATGTAGCCGCCGGGGTTGATGCCGAACGAGGCGAGCGGCTGGTTGTCGGCACCGGACACGCGTCCGAGGAAGTCGTTGCGGCTCCCCACTTCCGATTCGCTCGTGAAATAGAGCGGCAACACGAAATTCGACACCGGGACATCGTCGATGAAGTACTGCTCGGCCTGGACGGCGTCGCACATCTCGTACCAGTGAAACACCCGCTTGCGGCGATCCCCGGGATGGGGACCGGAGACGAGGAGATTCACTTCGGGGTCGCCGATCAATTCGAGCGCCTCGTGTGAGAACGTCACGGTCCATGATTCCTGGAGCTCGTCGGAGATCTGCACGTAAACGATGCCGTACGGGATGCCGCGGGCGTTCTTCTCGTGATATCCGGCGGCGCCCTCCACGTCGATCTTGTCCCAGAGGTAAATCACGGCATCGCCGCGCAGCTCGGGCAGCGAGAGCGACGGCCGGTCCCGGGTGGCGCGCCCCTCGAGCCGCAGCTCCGCCGAGAGATGCCAGTACGGCGCGAAATCGAACGCGATTTGCCGGTTGACTGCGCGTATCGCCACCTGAATCGACTCGTCCTGGAGCAGCCCGTTCGTGTGATTGACCACCGAAATCAGCATGGGCGCCCGCCTCTCACGCGCGCCGCCCGCGCCGATCGCCGGCCGGAGCGCGCATCGCTGCGAAGAACCGCCGATGCCCTTCGACCACCCGCTTGAGCTCGTCCTGATTCGGTTCGAGCGTCCAGATGCCTTGCTCCCGAGTCCCGCCGAGCATGATGCCGTCGGATCGCGGCATCATGTGAAGACCTCCCCCCGGCATGTCGGCGCTGACGCGTCCCGCTCCGGTCGTGGCGTAATCCACCTCGGGTTGGGGCACGAGCGCCGTAAGCTGCCCCTTGAGCGGAATCAACTCCTGGTCGCCCGCCAGCTCGCGCGCGCCAAGCCCCGAGCAGTTGACGATGACCGGTTCGCCGATCGTCAGCAGATCGGCACGGTCGGCGAATCGTCGGATGACGATGCGGCCGCCGAACAGCACGACATCGCGAACCATCGCCTCGAGATAGATGGAGGGCTCGATCCGAAGCTCCGGGCGCCGCGCCGCGTAAGCGGCTGGCAGCGGGTGCTCGCCGGGACCGAGGATCTCGCGCTCGCCCTGCAGGTGCGCGGGCAGGAGGGTGTTGGTGCCGCCGGCCGCGCGCGGATCGTCCAGCGGACTGTAGTTGTAGAGCCAGGACACGCCGTAGCCGCGGCCGACGAGCAGCTGCAGCTGCCGGTAGGCGATCTCCACGACGTCCCTGAACTGCGCCTCCCACTCGGGCGTCCGGCTTTCGAGCGCCACCACCGACGAGGTGGGCGTGAAGCCGGCGAGTGACATGTTGGAGGTCGTATCGGGCGGCACCGCCGCGGCATAGATCGTGACGTCGAATCCCCGGCGCTGAAGCTGGCGCGCAGCGGCCAGCCCCACCGCACCGCATCCGACCACGGCCGCCCGGCGCGCGCCGGCGGCCGACGCCTCGAGCGCCATGTCGGCGGCACGCTGGCCGCAGCCCCACGACAGCGACATCCCGGCCCCGCCGTGCCCGTAGTTGTGGATCACCGTTCGGCCGTCGACCTTCTCGGCCCGAAGGACGAAGCCCGAAGGGCGAAAGGGCCGCAGGCCGACGGTGGTCCGGATGACGCGGCTCCAGGATACGTTCACCGGCGCGAGCGCAATCGGCGGTCGCGAGGACGTCCGCGCCGGCGTGCGTGCCGCGCAGCCGGCGAATCCAGCGCCGATCGCCGCCATGCTCCCGACTTTCAACAGCGTCCGCCGGTCCATCTCGAGCGTCCCTATCGTCCGGCGTCGGTCGCCTGCTCCTTCAGGAACTTCTGCGCCTCCTGAATCGCAGGAGCCGTGGCCGCCGCCCCCGGCATCTTCGCGAGCTCTCCGTAGTGCCGCCGTGCCGCGGTCATGTCGCCCGCGCGGACCGAGGCGCGCGCCAATCCCAGCAGCGACGGCGTCCGCTTCGGCGTGCGCAGCAGCGACTGCTCGAACGCGGCAATCGCCTCGGCAGGACGGTTGGCCGCAAGCAGCGTCTCGCCGTACAGCTCCAGCGCCGGCTTCATCGGATCGGGCGGACCGGACGGGGCGGAGGTCGTCAGCTCGATATCGGCAGCTTCCCTGGCGAGACGAACGGCCTCGTCCGTCTGTCCGGCCGCAAGCCGGGCGATCGCCGCGACCTCTTTCTCCAGGATCGCGATCTCCTTCGCCGCGTAGGCGTTCGTCGACGCCGCCTTCTCCCGCGCGGCGCGAAGGCGGGCCTCGGCCGCTGAGGCGGTGGCCGTGTCACCGAGCTTCGCCGCACTCACACCGGCAATGAACACCCAGGCGTTGCCGGGATCTGCGTAGCTCATGCCGCTCATGCCCGGCATGCCGGCGTGCGCCGCGCCGCCGGCGGGAGCGGAAGACTCGAGTGGAATCGTCTCCCACTGCGCCGTTTCGAGCAGGTAGCGGGCGCGCATCGCGAGATAACCGTTTCGAACACCGCGGTTGTCTGGATTCCGATCGGCAGCCTGCTTCGCCAGATCGATGTTCCGTCTGGCCTCGTCGAATTTGCCGAGCATCAGGTTGGCATACGCGAGCCACGAGAGGGTATGAAAGTCCTCTCGCCCTTCGGGGAGCTTCAGACGCCGGTTCACCTCCACCGCGGCCGTGTAGGCGTCGACGTTCGAGGCCGCCACCTCCCGCCACATCCCCAGCTGCACGTAGATGTGCGACGGCATGTGGAGCGCGTGCGCCGCGGCCGGCGCGATCCGCGCGTACAGGTTCGCCGCCGGCAGCGCCAGGATCGCGTGGTCCGGATCGTCGAACGAGTGAATGATGAAGTGGGCGGCGCCGGGGTGCTTCGGGTTCTCCTCGAAGACCTTCAGCGCGATCGAGGCCGCGAGCGCCTGGCGGCGGAAGCCGGTGTCGCCGGGCCGGACGGTACCGAGCAGCGAGAGCGCATAGAACGTGGCGACCTCGTGATCGTCCGGCCACTGCGCATACATGCGCGACATCGCCTCGGCGTACGCCTTGTCGCGGGCCAGTTTGTCGCCCGGCGACTCGTACAGGACCTGCATCGCCTCCAGAAACGCCTTCTCCTTCGGAAGGCGGGCTTTCGCGAGCCGCGCCTCATGCGTCGCACCCAGCCGCTCGAGCACCTTCCGGGCGGCATCGCGGTCCTGCTGGGCCCACAGCGGATGGTTGTGGCTCATCGCCTCGCCCCAGTACGCCATGGCGAAGCCGGGGTCGGCTTTCTGCGCGCGCCGGAATGCTTCGGCCGCCTCGTCGAACTGAAAGCTGTGCAGCGCCTTGACGCCTTCGAGAAACGCCGGCTGCGCCGCCGCATCGCCGGATGTCGGAAAGGAGATCGTGCCAAGCTCCTGCGCCCGCGCCGGAGCGCCGGCCAGCACCAGGCCCGCCGCGATGAGTGCCACGCGATGCGCCAGTCCGCTCATAGTGCCCTCCTGCCCGGCCGCGGCGCCGCCGGCGCCTGGCCCGAGCGAGGCGGAGAATAGCACGGGGCGGCCGGGCGCCCTATCGAAGCTGCCGCCCGCGGGTTTCGGGAATCCAGATCCAGCACACGGCGGCCAGCACGAACGCCACGGAGCACATCGAGAGCGCCGTGCTGAACCCGCGCGTCTGCGCGAGGCTGCCGACGGCGAACGGCGCCACGGCGCTCGCGATGCGGCCGATGTTGTAGGTGAATCCCTGCGCGGTCGCGCGAATGGCGGTCGGGTACAGCTCGGCCGTGACTGCACCAAATCCGGTGAAGTACCCCGTCGCGAAGAACGCGACGAACGGGCCGAGCAGCAGCAGCAACAGCGGGACGCGCACGGACACGTACACCAGGATCAGCACGGCAGCCGCAAGGACGTACACCACGTACGCACGGCGGCGCCCGATCCAGTCCGCGACGTACCCGAAGGTGACGTACCCGAACCACATCCCCACCTGCATGGCGACGACGAAGCCCGACATCGCCGCCGTGCTCAGGCCGATTCCGCCGCGGTCGGCCGGGAGCGACAGGTAGCCGGGCAGCCACAGGTTGAAGCCCCACCACGCAAACATCGTGCAGGCGTTCATCAGGGTCACCATGGTGGTGACGCGCGCCAGGCCCGGCTCGAACATGCGCGCGAAGGCGCCGGACGCCGCGGGCGCCTCCGTCCGCCGGGCGCGCCAGATTTCCGGCTCCCGCACGCGGCGCCGCACCCAGACGGTCAGCAGTGCCGGCAGCACCCCCACGAAGAACACGGCCCGCCATCCCCATCGCGGAAGCACCAGCGCCGTCACCAGCGCCGCCGCACCGTAGCCAACCGCCCACGAGCTCTGCATGAACCCGAGAGCCTTGCCTCGATGCTCGGCGGGCCAGGTCTCCGAAACGAGCGCGGCCCCGCTGGCCCATTCGCCGCCCATGCCGAGGCCGAGGAGCACGCGGAAGACGGCGAGCTGCCACACCGTCTGCGCGAAGCCGCACGCTGCCGTGAAGATCGAGTAGATGAGGATGCTGCCCATGAGCGCGCGCGTGCGCCCGTATCGGTCGGCGATGACGCCGAACAGCAACCCGCCCGCCGCCGAGGCGAGCAGCGTGACCGATCCGAGCAGGCCGGCCGTGGGGGGATCCATCGCGAGGTCCCGCATCAGCGACGCGAGCACCAGCGCGTACAGCATCACGTCGAACGAGTCGAGCATCCAGCCGAGCGACGCCGCCACCAGGGCGCGCTTCGCGTCGGACGATCCGGCGTCCCACCAGCCGAACAGAGACCGGCTCGAAAGCCGGTCTCCAGCGATCGCGCGCGTGGTCACGAGCGGGCCCGCACGCTCAGAACCGATACCGGACGGCGAACTCCACCTGCCGCGAGGGCGCGTTGATGTTCGGCAGGATGGACGTCGACTGGCCGAAGGTCCCGGCCGTGATGTTGTTGCTGGGGATGTTCAGGTTGGCGCGATTGGCGACGTTGAACAGCTGGGCGATGAGCTCGAGGTCCTGCGTCTGCCGGAACCGGAACGACTTCGAGAGCCGGATGTCGAGGTTCGCGAAGCCGGGGCACGACAGGTCGCTCACCGCCGCCAGATTCCGTGACTGACGGAACGCGTTGACCGCCTCCAGGTTCAGTCCGCGGCAGATGCTGAATCGCGTCACGCCGGCAGGGATATCGCCGGTGTAGCCGTCGCCGTTCAGGTCGAGGTTGCTGGTCGGGTTCGCCGGGAGGCTGGAGCGGAGGTCGAGGATCGACGAGACCTGGAGGTCCCACGGCAGCTGCACGATGCCGCTGACCACGAGCCGGTGCCGCCGGTCGGCCTGGCCGGGGTACTCCTCCTTGAAGAAGCCGTACCGGTCGGCGTAGACGTTCTGGAAGCTGCGGTCGCTGCTCTTGCTGAGCGTGTACGACGCCATGTACTGGTAGCGATTGCTCATGCGCTTCTCGAACTTCAGCAGCAGGGCGTTGTAGTCGTTGTCGGCGGTCGGCTGCCAGAAGTTGACGCGGGCGAACTGCGGGTACGGGCGGCGCCTGGTGACGGGGTCCGGCAGGTTCGGGTCCACGGTATCGCGATCCGAACGGCGCCGGACGACAATGACATCCGCCGTCACCCCGAGATTCTGCCCGATCATGCGGGACACGCCGCCGCTGAACTGGTGCGCGTACGCGCTCACGTTGTCGTTGTCCATCACCGTGATGTTCGGCGGCGCGGTCGAGACGAACTCGTCGCGCGAGCGCCCCTGGAGCGGGTCGGGAAAGGCGGGATTGCTGATGATGATCTGCCGGCTCTGGGGCCACGTCAGCTCGCCGAAATTCTGCAGGGTCCGCATGTTGTCGTAGAACAGCCCGTAGCCGCCGTGCACGTTCGTGCGGCCGTCGCGCGCCACGTCCCAGGCGAACCCGACGCGCGGGCCGAAGTTGTTGCGATCGCCCCTGGACTCGGCGCCCTGGTGGAAGGGGATCTCCAGCGGAAACTGCGCGAACTGGGGGCCGAGCTTCTCGCCGATCCGGCCGAGGAGCTCCGGCAGATCCTCGTTGTACGACCCGTACTGCACGTCGTAGCGCAGGCCGAGGTTCAGCGTGAGCCCGGCGGCCAGCTGCCAGTCATCCTGCACGTAGACCGCGAAATGCTTGACGGGAATCTCGCCGTAGGTCGGGAGCGTGTTCGCCCACTGCGTCGGCCACGTGGTCCGGTCGGCGGGGTTGTACTCCGCGTCGCGCGGGAAGGTCCAGGTGCCGAGCGGCGAACCCATGTTGTCGCCGCGGAAGTCGATGATGCTCAGGTCCGCGCCCGCCTTCCACTGATGGGCGGTCCCCATCATCCACGAGAAGTCGTCTCGCACCTGCCACCGCTTCTCCGGCCCCATCTGGCTGTTCCCGCAGCCCCCCAGGCCGAGCGAGGGGTAGTTGAAGATGGGCGTGCAGTAGTCGAGCCGATCGCCGCCGAAGTAGCCGGGCTCCCACGAGCCGTGGCTGTACGGGGGCGCCACTTCGTACTTGGCGTAGGCGTACTGCACCCGCACGTCGTTGATCATCCGCGGGTTGATGATCCAGGTGTGGCCGCCGACGTACGAGTCGCGGGGCACCGCGAAGTCGAAGCTGTTGGTCGGATGGACGCGTCCGCCCGAGGTGATGATCGGCCGGTATTCGACCTCCTGCGCCACGCGCACGAACAGGCTCTGGTTCTGCGACAGCTGATGATCGAGACGCGCGCTGTACGTCCACCGGTACTGTTCGCTGGCAAACGTCCCCTCGTACTGCGGGAAGCGCCCGCCGGTATTGACGGTGAAGAACTGGTTCTCGTCGGTCCGCTCGAAGGCGCCGAAGAAGTGCGTCTTGTTCTGCACGATCGGCCCGCCGAAGGTGCCGCCGTACTGCCACCGCCTGAAGGGAGGACGCGCGGTTTCGAACTTCGTCTTGGCCGTCAACGCCTTGTCGCGGAAGAAGGTGAAGCCCGATCCGCTGAACTGGTTCGTCCCCGATTTCGTGACGACGGTCAGCACGCCGCCCGTCGCCAGGCCGAGCTCCGCCTTGTAGGTCGACTGCGACACCTTGAACTCGCGGATGGAATCCATGGCGAAGTTCTGCCGGGGCTCCCCCATCTGCGCCCAGGTGTTGTTCACGCCGTCGACGACGAAACCGTTCGAATACTCGCGGGTCCCGGCGCCGATATTGACGTTGCCGCGATAGAAGAAGCCGCGGATGTTGTCCTGGGACACGCCCGGCGTGAGCATCGCGAGATCGATCCACCGGCGGGACGCCACCGGCAGATCCTGGATCTGTTCGTTGGTCACGGCGGTGGCCACGACCGAGGTCGTGGTCTCGATGAGAGGCGCCTCGCCGGTCACGGTGATCGTTTCGGTCACGGTGGCCGGCTTCAGGGTGATGTCGATGACGGCGGCCTGATCGATGACCAGCTGCACGCCCTTGCGAACCTCGGTCGTGAAGCCCTGCAGCTCCGCCGTAATCGTGTACGTCCCCGGCGGCAGCACGGGGAGGCGATATTCGCCCGCCGCCTCGGTCACCGCCGTTCGCGTGAGGCCGGTCTCCTCGTTGCGCGCCGTGACGGACACGCCCGGCAGCACGCCGCCGCTTTCATCCTTGAGCGTGCCGGTGATCTGCGCGTTCTGCGCGAACGCCGCGCCGCCCACGAGCATGAACGCCGCCAACATGGCGGCGCGAAGCAACCATCGATGCATAGATCCGCCTCCATCGACCCAGTAGGTATGCCGCTCGAGCCGCGCTCCACCGCGCCATCGATCCCGCTCCGCTCCCGGCCGTCCCGTCTCCTCCACCTGACGCGCGCGGCGCGTCGACGGGCCGTCCGAGTCACTTCCCGTCCGTGGTCACCGGCGCGCCCCCCGGCCGCACCGGGCGTACGCGCAGCAGCGTGATCGCCGTGCTGTCGCGCTGTCCGTCCTCCTCGATGCGCTCCACCTTGTACCGCCCGTCTCGCAGGTACTTGACGTGCGCCATGAGAAACGAGAACCCGGGCTTCGTGACCAGATCGAGCCACGGCCCCTGCGCGGTCTCGTCCGGCGATTCGGTCATGCCGGACATGAAGGTGACCTGCGGCCACTGGTTCATCGAGAACCGGCCGCCGCCTTCGCCGCCGCCCCGCGACGCGCCGGCACGGCGGGGGCCGCGTGGCTCGCCGGTTTCCAGGTCGCTGTAGTAGATGGCGGTGTCTTTGTAGATCTCCTGGCCGAACACGTACGGCGCGAACCCGAAGGCCCAGCGGCGGTATCGCGCCTGCGAACGGAGGTTCATGTCGCGGACGTCCTGATGGCTGTTGACTTCCCGCACGATTGCCTCGCGGAGGGCCGACACCGCCTCGGCGTGCTCGGGATAGCGGGGGTCGCGCAGGCCGCTCACATTCGTCCACCATCCGCGCGTCGACAGGTACGTCCGGAATCCGGGCGGCACGTAGCCGGCGAACTGCTGGACCCACTCGTGAGACGGATAGCCGTGCGGATTGAGGTAGATGTCCGGGAGCCACTCGCGCCAGACGCGGCCTCGCACCAGCGCTTCGGGCAGCAGCGGATCCGGGAGGCCGACCTGGGAGCCGACGTCCATGCCCAGCGCGCTGTAGCGGCCGGCGTGCAGCATGTGCGTGGGCGTGAGCTTCTGGAGCTCGTACGCCATCTGCGCGCCATCGGGATTCTCCACCGGATGCAGCACGACGTTCACCTTCCGCAGGATGTCCCGATAGCCAGGGTCGGTCACGAGCAGTTCGGCCAGCCGCAGAATGTGGCTCGTCGACGACACTTCGTTCGCGTGCTGCCGTCCGGTGATGAAGATGGTCGGCTTCAGCGTGGTCAGCTTGGCGAGCGACACGAGCTCGCCCGGCGCGGGCAGCGTGATTTCCATGACGGAGATCTCGCGGCCCCGATACGACACGCCCGCCTTGTACGCCCTGACCTCCGGATAGGCGGCCAGCTTACCGACGATCTCCTCGGACTCGTCGGGGCTGATTACGTGATCCCAGGTCACGACGGGATGCCGCGGCCGCGCCGCCGCCGTGCGGACGTTCGACGGGGCGAAGGCGCCGGTGTGGCGGATGATGCGCCGCGTGCGCGCGTCCTTCTGGAGAATCGACACCGTAAGGCGCCCGACGCGCTCGAAAGAGAGCGCCTCCTTGAAGAGCCCCGCCGCGTGCAGCCGGCCGAGCGCGTCCAGCGCGTCGGCGGCGCGCGCCGCCGCGGCATCGTCCTTCGCATCCACGAAGACGCCGACTTCCGAGACGGCGTCCGCGGTCACCACAGCGCGAAGCACCTGCGGCTCGCTCGTCTCGATCTCGCCGAGATCGCGCTTCACCGCCTCGGGCGTGTCGGCCCCCTTCTCCTTGTAGCGGACGGCCAGCTGCGCCTTCGTGGAGGCGTTCCCCGCGTAGAGCACCCGGACGCGCCCGGGCTTTCCGCGCTGCTCGGGATGGATGATCGGGAAGATCTTGCCCGGCGCGGCGAGCCGCCGCTTGGTGGTCGTGCGGCCGAGCGCGTCGAAGAAGTCGAGCGTGACGAAATAGAGATCTTCGTGCAGCGACTCGAGCGATGACACGAGCTCCTCGTCCACACCGATCCGGAAATCGGGCTCGCTCATCCACACCTCGACGTCGAGATCGCGGTGGAACGGCTGTTTGTCCGGCATCGGCTTGTTGTCGGTGACCTTCATCACGTGGTCGTAGATCCGCGGCAGCACCTTCGCCTGGTAGTGATCCCAGAATCGCTCCGGGTCCGTTTGAATGCGCGCGTCGAGGACGGTGGCGCCATCGACGGCGGCCGCAATCCAGCCGGTCGTCACCTCCACGCGCGACCATCCAGGGAACTTGTCCAGGTACTCGCGCTCGGCGAACTTCGGGCTGAAGCCGGCCCGGTGCACGATGCGGCCGGCGCCGTCGAACGCCTCGACCGTGTAGACGTCTGGCGCGTCGGCCACCAGCTGGAGGGTGAACTGCTCCCTGGGCACGCCGAGGTCGCGCACCAGGATGTCGTCCACCGGATACAGCTCGTGCACCCAGCGGCTCGGCACCTCATAGAACTTCTGCTTCTTCGAGAGATCGACCTTCTGCTCGGCCACTTTCACATGGATCGCGCGAACGCCCTTGCCCTTCAGCTCGGGGATCACGCGCTCCGTGAACCAGAGGAACCCCTGTTTGTACGCCGAGAGAATCCGGACGTTGGCAGCCGCGGCGCCCGCTTTGATCAGCTCCGCCCGCGCCGCGTCGGCAATCGTCTTTCTGTATTCCGGAGACTCGCTCAGGCGCGCCTCGAGATCGACGGTCGATCCGCTCCTGACCTTCGGCAGGAGATCGCCGCGGAACTTCGCCCAGAATTCGTCGACCTCCCAGGGAACGTCGATCGTTTCGTCGATCACGGTCGCCGGCGCGGTGATCGCCTCGCTCTTCACGGTGACGGCAGCGGTCGCAAACGCGCTCTTCACGCGCGCCGACAGAAAGGCGTCGAGCGCCGGATTCGCGGTCTCGAGGAACAGCGTGACGTCGAACGACTCGACCTGCTTGTCCTGCGCCTCGAGCTCGCGCACGAGCTGCTCCAGTTCGCGCAGCGCCTGCGCGGCCTGGCCGGCGGCGCTCTTTCCCCGGAGGAACCGCTCCACCTCCTGCCGCAGGTCGCCGAAGGAGGGAGCGCCGCGGCGGTTGTCCCACAGGTACGGAACGCGGCGCCCGAGATAGAGACTCGCCGCCTCGGTTCCCGCGGCGTCGGCGCCCGCGACCACGGTCGCCGTGGAATTGCCGAACGCCTTCGGCACGATCTGCACGACCCCCTCGCCCGGCTGCAGCCCCTCGAGATCGGCCCGGCCGACCTTCGTGAGCTCCTGGACGAGGCGGTTCTCGCGGCCGACGAGAATCGGCGTCGGCTCGCGCGCGGGATCGCGCACGTCGTCATCGGCTCTGGCGAGCGGCAGCGCGATCCCGGTCGTCTCGAGCCCGAGGCGGGCCGCCACGTGCGACGCGCCAAGCGCGTCGCCGGCGCCGCCGACGATGAGTGACGTGTCCGTGCGATCGGGAATGAGATCCGTATAGGCGTCGCCGTACCATCCTTCGATGGAGTACGGATTCGACAGGTCGAAGGTCCTGCCGGGACGCGCGGCGGCGGCCTGCTCCGCGGGCCGCCCGCGCTCACCGGGCGAATCGGTCGCCAGCTCGTTGGGGTCGATCGGCGGAGTCAGCGTGCGCGCGTTGAGGCCGGAGCGCATCACCGCCGCCTGCGCGCTTCGCCCGCGATCCGTCCACAGCTCCACCGACGTCATCGCGATCTCGGCGAAATTGAGCGTCTGCGGCTCGAGGCCGCGGCGGTGCGCCCGATCGAGCTCTTCGAGCGCCTTGCCGGCCCGCGCGACGTCGGAGGGCGCCACGTAGGTCCTGACGTGCACCGACGCGATCCCGCGCCTGTCGCTGTCGACCACGAACGAGGAGACGACCGCCTGCCTGGCGTCCACGCCTCTCGACCGGAGGTAGCGAACGGCCTGCTCGGCGACGCCGGCCAGGGTGATGCCGGTCATGTTCCACAGCCGGGGCAGCCGTCCGGCAACGACGTTGGCCGCCGCGAGCGTCCCCTTGTCGTCGCCTCCGACGATCGCCAGACCGTCGCCGCCGCCGAGCGGAGCGCGCACGAAGGCGACGAGCCCCTGCCCGGCCTGAAGCCCGCCGATCGCGAGGGCGCCGCGCTCGACGAGCGTGCGGATGAATCCGTTGGTCCGGCCAATCAGAACGGGAACCTCGATCGAGGCCGCCTGCTGGACGGCGTTCTCGCGCACGACGAGCGGCAGCGTCATCGCACTGCTCTCGAAGCCGAGCCGGGCCGCGAGGTTCGCAGCGGCCACGCTGTCTTCGACGGATGGCGCCGCCGGCACGATCACGCGCGCGGCGACGGTATCCGCGATGCCGTCGCCGTTGGCGTCGCGCGTGAGGCCGCGTGGGCCGAAGAACGCCGCGATATCCGCGGCGTCCTGCGCGGAGCGCCCCTGCGCCCCGAGCGCCGTCCACGGTTCGAACGAGACTGCCGGCGCGATGACGACCAGCAGCGCGCAGACACCACATGCGGTCCGGACCATTACCCCTCTCCGTCTGGTTGTTCGGGAACCATCCGCGACGCGACGACCACGAGCAGGGAACTGCACCGCGGGCAGAGGATGTGTGTGTGGACTGTACCGGTCGATCCGGGCGGAGTCAAGGCGCTTCCAGGCGGAACCTTTGCACGATGTCGCTGACCGCGGCGACGATGGTGTCGGGGTCGTCGAGGGGGACCCAGTGCCCTCCCGTGCGCGCCATCACGAGCCGCCCTGCGGAGGAGCGCGCGGCCAGCTCCGCATGCAGCGCCAGGCGGCGGCCGCCGAGGCCCGGGGACGCCACGACGGTCACCGGCAGATGCGCAAGCGCGTCGAAACCGGCGCCCTGTGCCTCTCGCGCGCTCTCGCTGATCGCCCCGATCTGGCTGCCGAGCGCCTCGAAGAACCGGGGCTCGGTCCAGAAGCGCCGAAGCGGCCGGCGCGCGTCAGGCGGCAGCTTCCAGACGGGCGCCAGAATCTCCTCGTCGGCGCGGCTCAAGCCGCCGCGGCTGATCAGGGCTACGAGGGCGCGCGCCGGGGCGAGCGCCCCCAGGGCCGCGAGCGCGGCGACGAGACGTGCGGCGCCGATGCGGGCGGCACCGGCGCCGTAGCGGCACAGACGTACGCCGCGGGCGATCTGACGGCGATCCTCCTCCGCCGGCTCGAGCCATTCCTCCGGGTGAGCCGGTTCCACGAAGACGGCGCCCGCGAGGGCACCGGCCAGCCGGGGCGCCAGCGCGCGGGAAACGAGCGCCCCGAATGAATGTCCCACGAGCAGATACGGCGGCGGCACCCCGCCGGCGGCGAGCAGCCGGCTCAACTCGCCGGCGATCCGCCCCGCGGTGCGCGGCAGCGGTCCGGCGTCGCTCCAGCCGAACCCGGCACGGTCGTAGGCGCAGGCGCGGGTCACGCGGGCGACCGCGGGCTGCACGAGCGTCCAGCTGAGCGATGACGCGCCGAGAGCCGCGTCGAAGATCACGGAGGGCCTCCCCCGGCCGGCGCAGTGGAGATGCAGGCGATGACCGCCGACATCGATCAGCCGGCCGGGGATCGCGTTCACCCGGCGAGCATACGCCGCACGGCGCGAGAAAGAAGGCTCTCCCCGGACTCGAGACGAACGGTAGAATCGCGTCGTGGGCCGAAGGCTGACGACCGGTCTCGTCCTGGCGCTCGCCGGCGGGCTCGGCGGTCTCTGGGCCCGCGGACAGGAGGCAGCGGCGGACCCCTCCGCCGCGCCGCGCGCGATCGTCGCCGACTACGACGGCATCATCCATCCGATCGCCGCCGAATTCTTCGATCAGACGATCGCACACGCCGACACCACCGGCGCGGCGGTCACGGTCATCGTGCTCCGCACGCCGGGCGGACTGCTCGAGTCGACGCGCTCGATCGTCTCGCGCATGATTGCCGCGCGGACGCCGGTCGTCGTGTACGTGGGGCCGTCGGGCGCGCGGGCCGCCTCCGCCGGGTTCATCATCGCGCTCGCGGCGGACGTGGCGGCAATGGCGCCGGGCACGCACATCGGCGCGGCGCACCCGGTATCCGCCGGTGGAGAGCAGATCAACGAGACGCTGACCCGGAAGGCGGCCGAGGATGCGGCCGCCTACGCGCGCACGCTGGCCGAGGCGCGCGGCCGCAACGTGACACTGGCGGCGGAAGCGGTCACCGCGAGCCGGGCGTTCACCGACCACGAGGCGCGTTCCGCGTCGCCCCCGCTGGTCGACCTGGTCGCCCGCGACCTCGATGACCTGCTGCTGCAGCTCGACGGCCGCCGGATCACCCGGTTCGACGGCCGCACCGCGCGGCTGCGGACGAGCGGCGCCGCGATCGAGCGGCTCGCCATGACGCGCCGGCAGCGGTTCCTGAGCGCGATTGCGCACCCGCAGATTGCGTACCTGCTGCTCACGCTGGGCATGCTCGGCCTCACGGTGGAGCTGTGGAATCCGGGCGCGATCCTGCCGGGGGTCGCCGGCGGGTTGTGCCTGCTGCTCGCCTTCTTCGCGTTCCAGGTGCTGCCGGTCAACACGATCGGGCTGCTGTTGATCGCGTTCGGCCTCGGGCTGCTGCTCCTCGAGCTGAAGCTCCCGAGCTTCGGGATCCTGGGAATCGGCGGCACGGTCAGCCTGCTGATCGGTTCGTTGATGATCACGAACCAGGTTCCGGGCATCGCCGTGGGGCTGGGAGTCGTCGTTCCCGCCGTGCTCGCGCTCGCGGGCATTCTGCTCGTGCTCGGCCGTCTGGCGCTCGCCGCGCAGCGCCGGCCGGCGGTCACCGGGGCCGAAGGGATGGTCGGCGAACGGGGCACGGCGCTGACCGCGGTCGGGCCGGGACGGGACGGCCAGGTGCAGGTGCACGGGGAAATCTGGCGCGCGACCAGCGCCGCGCCCCTTCAGCCCGGCGACGCCATTCGCGTCACCCGTGTCGAGGGCCTCACGCTTGCCGTCGAACCGGCAGCATCCGAAGGAGAAGACCGATGATCCTGTCGCCCGCTCTCATCGCGGCCGTCGTGGTCGTGCTCTACCTGATTTCGTCGATTCACATCCTGAACGAGTACGAGCGCGGCGTGATCTTCAGGCTCGGCAAGCTGCTCTCGCTTCCCAAGGGGCCGGGCCTCATCCTGGTCTTCCGGCCGATCGACACGATCGTCAAGGTCAGCCTCCGCACGGTCGTTCACGACGTCCCGGCGCAGGACATCATCACGCGCGACAACGTCTCGGTGAAGGTGAACGCCGTCGTGTACTTCCGGGTAATCGACCCGAGACGGGCGGTGGTGGAGGTCGAAAATTACATGTACGCGACGTCTCAGCTCGCGCAGACGACGCTGCGCAGCGTTCTCGGGCAGGCGGAGCTGGACGATCTGCTGGCGGCCCGCGAGCGGCTGAACCAGGAGCTGCAGCGCATTCTCGATTCGCAGACGGACCCGTGGGGCATCAAAGTCTCGGCGGTCGAGGTGAAGCACGTGGACCTGCCGGAGGACATGCGGCGGGCGATGGCGCGGCAGGCGGAGGCCGAACGGGAGAAGCGCGCCAAGATCATCCACGCCGAGGGCGAGCTGATCGCGTCGGAGAAGCTGTCTCAGGCGGCGGCGGTGATCGGCCGGGAGCCAGGCGCGATGACGCTGAGATACCTGCAGACCCTCAACGAGATCGCCAGCGAACAGAATTCGACGATCGTCTTTCCGCTGCCGATCGAGCTGTTCGGCCTGTTGAAGGACGTGAGCCGGTAGGCTCGCGTCAACGAGGGATCGCCGTCGCGGCCAGCACGTCCTGCAGCGCGCCGACCACCTCGTCGGCGTCCTGCACGCCGAACGGCATCGGCGGCCGAATCTTCAGCACGTTGTGGAACGGACCGTCGGTGCCGATCAGCACGCCGCGCTGACGCAGCCGGTTGACGACGTCCGACGCCTCCTCCGTGGCTGGCTCGAGCGTCTCGCGGCTGCGCACCAGCTCGACGCCGACGAAGAGGCCCGCCCCGCGTATGTCGCCGACGAGCGGGTGCGCGCCCACCCTCGTTCGCAGCCCCTCGAGCAGGTGGCCACCCACCTCCAGCGCGTGCGCCTGCAGGCGCTCGTCTCTCAGTACGTCGAGCACGGCCACGCCGACCGCGCACGACACGGTGTTGCCGCCGAACGTGCTGAAGAACTCCATGCCGTTCGCAAACGATTCCGCGATGTCCGGGGTCGTCACGACGGCACCGATGGGGTGGCCGTTGCCGATCGGTTTGCCGAGCACCACGATGTCGGGAACGACGTCCTGCTGCTGGAAGCCATAGCAGTGCGTCCCGATTCGGCCGTAAGCCGTCTGCACCTCGTCGGCGATGCACACGCCGCCGGCGGCGCGTACGAACTGGTAGACGGCGCGCAGATACCCGAGCGGCGGGACGATCTGGCCGCCGACGCTCGGACAGCTCTCGGCGATGAACCCGCACAGCCCGGTGCCGGCGGCGCGCAGGCGGTCGATCAGCTCGGCAACCGCCTGTGCGTACTTCTCCCCGGCCTGCGGGTCGGCGGCCTTGTGCGCGCCGCGGTAGAGGTCCGGAATGGGCGCGACGTGCACCCAGGGCGGCTTGCCGCCGCCGCCGGGGCCGTTGAATTTGTACGGGCTGATGTCGATGAGCGTGGTCGTGTTGCCGTGGTACGCCCCCTCGAGGACGATCAGGTCGCGCTGCCCGGTGCGGGCACGGGCGAGCCGCAGCGCCAGCTCGTTGGCTTCGCTCCCGGAGTTCACGAAGTAACAGACCCGCAGCGGCGGCGGCAGCGTGCCGATGAGACGCTCGGCGAACGCCTCGAGCCCCTCGTGCAGGTATCGCGTATTGGTGTTGAGCACGCGCATCTGCCGTTCCGCGGCCTCGACGATGCGGGGATGGCAGTGGCCGACGTGCGGCACGTTGTTATACCCGTCGATGTAGCGCCTGCCGTCCGCATCGAACATGTACTGCATCCAGCCGCGAACGACGTGCACCGGATCGCGGTAGCCGACGCTCAGGTTGCGTCCCACGAGCCGGCGGCGCGCGGCGAGAATCTCCGGTGCGGTGAGCCTCGGCGCCAGTCCGCAGGCCGTGCGCGCGGCGTTTTCGGCCTCGCGCGCCTCGATGGCTGCGAGGCGGGGGAGCGTTCTCGCGAGCGGCGCCTGCGTGACGCCGAGATAGGCGTCGCCCGGACGCTGCCGCTGCTGCGACGCGGCAATGCAGGCGCTCATGCAGAGCCGCAGGCACGCGAGCGGGAACAGCGCCGCCAGCTCTTCGTCCCTGAGCGGATACGTCCGATGGTATCCGCGCACGACCGCCGCCATCGTCTGCAGCACGTCCGGCGCGTCGAGCAGGACGTAGGCGACGGCCACGGCCAGGTCGGCGACCGTCCAGCTCGCCACCATGTCGCCGAAGTCGATGATGCCGACCACCCGCTCGCCTTCGACCAGCACGTTCCAGTCGTTCGCATCGTTGTGGATGGCGCTCACCCTCAGCCAGGCCTGCCGCGCCGCGACCGCCCGCAGCGCACGCGCCGCGGTCT
>Ga0073934_10005235_pt1 | contig 20355 bp, 18 predicted proteins | sample LarsenN4metaG_FD_76834 | JGI IMG/M metagenome (GOLD analysis project Ga0073934, IMG submission 76834) | Hot spring sediment bacterial and archeal communities from British Columbia, Canada, to study Microbial Dark Matter (Phase II) - Larsen... ... | reverse complement strand
CGTCAAGCACAGCGCCCGAACTCGCCAGGCGCAAGCGCGCGGACGCCCCGGGCGCGCGCACCGCGTCCGCGGCGCGCCCGCGCTCCGCCCGCCACCAAGCAGCGGCTTAGAGCGGAGTTATGGGCGTGAGCCTGCGCCTTGTCGCTGCCAGATCGCGCCGATATCATTCTGCCTTTCCGCGTCCGAGGCTCTCTTTCGAATGTTGGCACGAACCGCGTTTCGGCCGTCCACACTTCCACTTGCGCTCATGGTTCCCTCGCCGGCATCGACCGGCATCGAGATGATCAGGCGTCATGCCGGAGTCATCCGGGTAGTCGTGAAGGTTCTTGCCGCTTGCGCGGTCGCCGCGGCGGCGGGCACGGCCACAGGTCAGGTGCCCATCCCCGTTCAGGAGCAGATCAGGCTCTTCAACTCGCTGCCGCCGTCGCAGCAGGATGCATTGATTCGCGAGCTGCAACGATCGCTCCCTCCAGCCCAGCGGCAAGCAATCATCAGCATGTTGCAGGGCGACGGCCAAACCGGCGAGATGGAGGAGCTCAGCCGCGACGCCGAACTGGCGTTGAGCGATGCGCTTGCCGCACAAGATGCGGCCGCCGCGGATCGTGACCTCGAGAATCCGCGGTTCGAGCCGGGCGATTCCATGGTGATTCGCTTCGAGGTGCGCCAGGACGATCCCAGCGCGCTAACGCGCTCCGCCGAAGAACAGCAACAACTCACAGAGTTCCACAGTCGGCTCGAGGACGCAAACCCGTATCAGCTCGACGATACAGGCCGGCTCTATCTGCCCGGGGTGCCGGCGATTCCGCTCGCCGGCCTCAACGTCGATGAGGCCACGGTGCGCCTGCAAGCTACGCCGGCGCTCAAGCCGTTCGACCTCATCCTGACGTTCCTGCCGCTCGAGCCGGTGGGCGTCGATGCCCTCGAGCCGTTCGGGTACGACCTGTTCAGGAACTCGAGGAGGCCGCTCGGCGCGAATGACATCCCGGTTCCGGCCGACTACGTGATCGGTCCGGGCGACACGATCAACGTCCAGCTGTTTGGCGGCGAGAACATCGAGCAGCTCTTGCCCGTGAGCCGCGAAGGTACGATCAATTTTCCGCAGATCGGCCCGATCAACGTGAGCGGGCTTACGTTCGCGGAGCTGCGCGATACGCTCAATCAACGAGTAGCCGAGCAGATGATCGGCGTGCGTGCCAGCATAACGCTTGGCGAGCTACGTTCGATCCATGTGTCGATGCTCGGCGACGTCGAGCAGCCCGGCTCCTATACTGTCAGCGGCCTATCGACGATCACGAACGCGCTTTATGCGAGCGGTGGAGTGAAACCGATCGGCTCGCTGAGGAACATCGCGTTGCGTCGCGGCGGGGAGACGGTCTCGACGTTGGATCTCTACGATCTTCTCTTGCGCGGCAATACGCGCGGCGACGTGCGTCTACAAGCGGGCGATGCGATCTTCGTTCCGCCGATCGGCGCACAGGTAACGGTGGACGGCGAGGTGCGCCGGCCCGCCATTTACGAGGTCAAGGACGAGGAGACCGTTTCCGAGCTCATCGCCCTTGCCGGGGGACTGAAGGCCACCGCAAACCGTACGGCCGTGAAGCTCGAGCGCGTCGTGACGAATCGCGGCACGACGGTTCAGGATCTCGATCTGACTGGCGGCGGCGCGCAAACGGCCGTGCGCGATGGCGACGTGCTGCGCGTGCCCGCGAATCTGGACCAGCTCGAGAATTCCGTGCGGCTCGCCGGCAACGTGTTCCAGCCCGGTCTGTATCAGTGGCGTCATGGCATGAGGCTCACTGATCTCCTGCCGGCGCCGGATGTCATCAAGCCGCTGTCCGATCTGAGCTACGTCCTGATCAGGCGGGAGATCGCACCCAACATCGACATCGAGGCAGTGTCGGCGGATCTTCAGGCTGCCTGGCGACAGCCGAATAGTGCGGTCAACGTGCCATTGCAGCCGCGCGATACCGTGCACGTGTTCCACCAAGAAACGGGCCGGCAGGAGGTTCTCGCGCCGCTGATCGATGAGCTCGAGGCGCAGCTGGCCCCGGCCGAGCCGTTGCCCGTGGTGCGCATTGGAGGACAGGTACGCGCACCTGGGGAGTATCCGCTCGAGCCCGGTATGCGCATCTCCGACCTGCTGCGGGCCGGAGGCGGATTGACCGAGGCGGCGTACGTCGCGGACGCGGAGCTGACGCGGTACACCGTCATCGACGGCGAATACCGTGAGACGGATCTGGTCACGGTAGACCTCGCGAGCATGTTGCGCGGAAACGCCGCTGCGGACTTCGCGGTCGGTCCCTACGACTATCTGAACGTCAAGGAAGTGTCCCGCTGGCGCGGTGAAGAATTCGTCACGATTCGCGGCGAGGTCGTCTTCCCGGGGACGTACCCGATTCGCCGCGGAGAGAAGCTTTCCTCGCTGCTCGCGCGAGCCGGGGGGTTGACCGACTTGGCCTTCCCGGAGGGCAGCGTCTTTACGCGATTGGAGATCCAGGAACGCCAACGCGAGCAGCTGGAGTCCCTGGCCCAGCGCGTCGAGCGCGATCTTGCTGCTATCTCGGTGACGGATCCAAGCGCGAACACCGTTATCTCAGCGGGTCAGTCGCTCGTCGGCCAGCTCCGCAACGCCGTCCCGGCCGGCCGATTGGTCATCAGTCTGGACGATCTGGTGGCTGGTGACGAGGATGCCGACGTCGTCCTGAAGCATGGCGATACGCTCCTCGTGCCCGACGAGCGTCAAGAAGTGACCGTGCTCGGAGAGGTGCAGTACGCGACGTCGCACGTGTACGAACGCGGGCTCACGCGCGACGACTACATCAACCGCAGCGGTGGCTTGAGCGAGCGGGCCGACAAGCGACGGATCTACGTGGTTCGCGCGAGCGGTGAGGTAGTGGCCAGCTCCCGCGCCGGGTGGTTCCAACGAAGCGGCGGCGCCGATATACGCCCGGGCGACTCCATCGTCGTGCCGATCGACGTCGATCAGCCATTGGGCAGGTGGGCCGCGATCACTCAGATGATTTACAGCCTCGCCATCGCTGCGGCTGCCATTAACTCGTTCTAGGCGCCCGCGGTGCGCGGCAAGATCGGCTCTGCGGAGGGGAAAGCCGCTCGTGCGGGCGCGTACATGTCCGCCGCACGGGCCAGCGACGGGAGCAAGTGCTAGGATACGGCCCGCTTATCTCCATCGGGACGGATGCAACGCGTAGGTCAAGCGGTCTTGAACGGCGGAAGCGATACGGATCTCGATTTGCGTACGCTCGCGTGGCTGCTATGGCGACGCAAGCTCCTTGTGCTCGGCGTGGTCGTGCTCACGATGGCCGCGACATTGCTTGCGTCGCTGTTCATGACGCCGATCTTTCGTGCCGCGACGATCGCCGTGCCCGCGGAGGTCAACTCCCGGGGGCTCGGTTCGATCGATTCGGCGCTCGCGCAGTTCGGCGGGCTCGCCGCGTTGGCAGGCTTCGACCTCGGTTCCAGCGGCTCGCATGTCGAAGAGACGTTGGCTGTGCTGCGCTCGCGCGAGTTCACGGAAGCTTTCATTCGCGATGAACGCCTCCTGCCCATCCTATTCGACGAGCACAGCTTCGGAGCCGGCAAGGAACCAACGCTGGCCAAGGCCTACCAGTTCTTCGATCGTGACGTTCGCACCGTGGCGCGAGATTCGCGCAGCGGTCTCGTTACGGTGCAGATCGAGTGGCGCGATCCGGTGCTCGCTGCGGAGTGGGCAAACAAGCTGGTCGAACGGCTTAATGCCGAGATGCGGGCGCGTGCGATTGCAAAGACCGATGCGGCGGTCGGCTTTCTAGAGAAGGAGTTGGCCGCCACCAGCATCGTCGATACGCGTGCGGCGATCAGCCGACTCATGGAAGCGCAGATCAATCAGCGGATGCTGGCCAACGTTACCGAGGAATACGCTCTACGCGTAGTCGACAGGGCGCTGCCGCCGGACGACGACGATCCGATCCGACCGCGGCGACTGTTTCTTGCAGTGATAAGCTGCGGCGTCGGCTTGCTCTTCGCCTTGCTCCTGTGCGTGGTTTTGCGGCGGCCGGTGTGAGATCGGCAGGCCTGAGATTTCCCATGAGCCCGCTCGTGAAAAAGGCGATCGATTCGTTCATGCTCCGCGGCGCTCGGCGGCGAGGTGACGGGCTTCGATCGACGGTTCGCTCATGAAGGCTGTTATTTTGGCGGGAGGGCTTGGCACTCGGATCTCCGAGGAGACACATCTCAGACCCAAGCCGATGATAGAGGTCGGTGGCAAGCCGATCCTGTGGCACATCATGAAGATCTACTCCGTGCATGGGGTCAACGATTTCGTGATCTGTTGCGGATACAAGGGGTACATCATCAAGGAGTACTTCGCCAACTATTTCCTGCACATGTCGGACGTGACGTTCGACATGTCGCGGAACGAGATGCAGGTGCTGCAGCGCAAGGCTGAGCCTTGGCGCGTGACGCTGGTCGACACCGGAGAAAGCACAATGACTGGTGGCCGCCTGAAGCGCGTGGCACCGTACGTCAAGGACGACGACGCTTTCTGCTGCACCTATGGTGATGGTGTCAGCGATGTCGATATCAGCGCGTCCATCGCTTTCCACCGCGCCCATGGCAAGCTCGCGACCGTCACTGCAGTGAGACCTCCGGGCCGTTACGGCGCGATCGAAGCGGTCGACCACCGCGTCACGGGATTCAGCGAGAAGCCGCGCGGCGACGGCGGGCTCATCAACGGAGGATTCTTCGTGCTCTCGCCGCGGTGCTTGGACTACGTTACCGGAGACGAAACCGCGTGGGAGTCTGAACCGCTGACGGCGCTCGCGGCCGGCGGCGAGCTCATGGCCTTCGAGCACCGCGGCTTTTGGCAGCCGATGGACACGCTGCGCGAGAAGAACCTGCTAGAGGACTTGTGGTCGTCCGGTAGGGCGCCATGGAAAACATGGGACTAGCGGCTGGCACACCGGAGGGCTTCTGGCTTGGAAAGAAAGTCCTCATCACAGGGCACACGGGGTTCAAGGGCTCGTGGTTGGCGCTGTGGTTGCGGAGGCAGGGAGCTGTCGTCACGGGCATCAGCTTGCCCCCATTGACGAAGCCCAGTCTATTCGAGCTCGCGAAAGTGGCCGAGCTCGTGGAAAGCCACATTTGCGACGTTCGTGACGGAGTTGCGCTTGCGGAGGTCTTGGCCGCGGCGCGGCCCGCGATTGTCTTCCATCTCGCGGCTCAACCCCTCGTTCGCGCGAGCTACCGAGAACCGCTCCAGACGTTCGCCACGAACGTTCAAGGCACCGCGAACCTGCTGGAAGCTGTGCGCAAGACGAATGACGTGCGCGTGCTCGTCGTCGTCACCACGGACAAGGTCTATCGGAACGATTCCGATGATGCGTACCCCTATCGCGAGACCGACGCGCTGGGCGGCATCGATCCCTACAGCGCGAGCAAAGCGGCCGCCGAGCTAGTTGTGACGGGCTACAAGGACGCTTTCTTGGCGGCGCGAGGTGTCGCCGTGGCATCCGCACGTGCGGGCAACGTCATCGGCGGAGGCGATTGGAGCGAGGACCGTTTGTTGCCAGATGCCGTGCGAGCTTGGGGCGTGGGGCGCGTGCTGCGTGTCCGGTCGCCGCTCGCCGTTCGCCCTTGGCAGCACGTGCTCGAGCCGCTATACGGTTATCTGCGTCTTGCGGAAAGGTTGTGGGATGCGCCGCAGCTCGCCGGACCCTACAATTTCGGCCCGCCCACGGACCAAGCCGCTACCGTGCGCGAAGTGATCGAGCTCGCGCGGGGCGCGTATGGCAGCGGCGAAGTGGAATGGGCCGGTAACACCGACGGCCCGCACGAAGCACATTGGCTCGCGCTCGAGGTGGCCAAGGCCCGCGGCGTGCTTGGCATCAAGCCGCGCTGGTCGCTGTCGCAGGCCATCGAGCGCTCGATGCGGTGGTATCTCGAGCAAAGTCGCGGCGCCAGCGCTGCAGAGCTCTGCGCGGCCGATATCGACGCTTACGAGGCGGCGCGGTGAGGCACGCTTGAGCCGCTTCAGCACAAGCGAGACGCCGCTCGCCGGCGTCGCCGTGGTAGAGCGGCGCCGAATAGGGGACTCGCGCGGGTTTCTCTCGCGGCTCTTCTGCGCCACGGAGCTCAGAGCTGCGGGCTGGACGCGGCCCGTCGCGCAGATCAACCATACGCTCACACGCAAGCGTGGGACGGTCCGCGGGATGCACTTCCAAACTGCGCCACACGCCGAGATGAAGCTCGTGACTTGTTTGCGGGGTGCCGTTTGGGACGTCGCCGTGGATTTGCGCGCCGGATCGGCGACGCTGCTACGTTGGTATGGGACGGAGCTCTCCGCCGACAATGGTCGAGCTCTGTTGATACCCGAAGGATGTGCTCATGGGTTTCAGACGTTCACCGACGATTGCGAGCTGCTCTATTGCCACAGTGCTCCCTATGTCGGCGAGCGCGAAGGCCTCGTGAATGCGGTCGATCCGCGCATCGGCATCGATTGGCCGCTGCCGATCGCCGAGCGGTCCGAGCGCGACCGAGACGCCGCGCATCTGCCCTCCGAGTACTCTGGAATTCGGTTATGAAGTGTCGCCACTGCTATGCGCCGCTCGAGCTTACGCTCGTCGATCTCGGTAGCTCCCCCCCGTCGAACGCATACCTCACCGCTGCGGATCTCGATGCGCCGGAAAAGTGGTACCCACTGCGCGTGATGGTGTGCGAGCGGTGTTGGCTCGCGCAAACGCGCGACTTCGCGCAGGCGGCCGAGCTCTTTTCCGCCGACTACGCCTACTACAGCAGCTATTCCACGAGCTGGCTCGATCACTGTCGGCGTTACGTGGACGCGATGATCGAGCGCTTCGAGCTCGACGGCTCGAGCCACGTGGTCGAGGTCGCCTCGAACGACGGCTACCTGCTGCAGTACGTTCGCGCGGCCGGCATTCCGTGCACGGGGATCGAGCCGACGGCGGGCACCGCCGGCGTCGCGCGTGCCAGGGGCATCGAAACCATCGAGGAGTTTTTCGGCGTGCGTCTCGGGAGCCGCCTGGCCGAGGAAGGCAAGTGCGCGGACCTGACAATCGCGAACAACGTTCTGGCGCACGTTCCGGACATCAACGATTTCGTCGCTGGGTTCGCGCGCGCGTTGAAGCCCGACGGTGTGGCAACGTTCGAGTTCCCTCATTTGCTGCGGCTGCTCGCCGAGAACCAGTTCGATACCATCTATCACGAGCATTTTTCGTATCTGTCGTTCACCACGGTGATGACGGTGTTCGCGGCCAACGGTTTGCGCGTGTTCGACGTCGAGCGGCTGCCAACCCACGGCGGCAGCCTGCGGGTCTACGCGCAGCGCGCCGACACGGGGAGCCGCCCCATGACGCAGGCTTCTCGTGAGCTCGAAGCCGAGGAGCGCGCGGCCGGGATTGGCGACACACGTCTCTACTCGGGGCTGCAGGGCGCCGCGGAGCGCATTAAGAACGATCTGCTGACATTCCTGTTGGATGCTCGCCGGGACGGCCGTCGCGTCGTGGCATACGGCGCCGCCGCCAAAGGGAACACGCTGCTCAACTTTGCCGGTTGTCGCGGCGACTTGCTGTCCTATGTGGCGGACCGAAATCCCGTGAAGCAGGGCAAGTTTCTGCCCGGAAGCCGCATCCCGATCGTGGCAGCGGAGCGCATCGAGCGCGACACGCCGGATTTCATCCTGGTCCTGCCTTGGAATCTCCGTGATGAGATCGTGCAGCAGCTCGCCGGCGCGCGGAAATGGGGCGCGCGGTTCGTGACGGCGGTCCCGAAGCTCGAGATCGTGCCGTGAGAATCGCGGTAACCGGAGCGTCCGGCTTTCTCGGCCGTCACGTGCTTGCCGAGCTCGAGCGACACCAAGTCACCGTAACGGCAACCGGGAGGAAGGTGCCTGCGGGAGCGTCGTCGACAGCGCACTGGGTGGAGCTCGACATCGCACGGCCGCCGACTCGCGTCTACGAATTCATCGGCTCACCGGATGTTTTGCTGCACCTCGCGTGGGGTGGCCTGCCGAACTATGGCTCGCTGCATCACTTCGAGGCGGAGCTGCCGGCGCAGTACGCGTTCTTGAGCGGGCTCGTACGGCAAGGTCTTCCGGCCCTCGTCGCCGTCGGCACGTGCTTCGAGTACGGCGCGCAGTCGGGCGCTCTGCGAGCAGACCGGGAAACTCGGCCAACCAATCCGTACGCCTTCGCCAAGGATTGTCTCCGTAGAGGGCTGCAGTTCTTGCAACGCGACACGCCGTTTGCGTTCACCTGGGCTCGGTTGTTCTACGTCTACGGCGAAGGACAGGCGCCGTTGTCGCTGTTCTGCCAACTGCGCGATGCCGTGCAGCGAGGCGACAAGGTCTTCCCCATGTCCGGAGGAGAGCAGCTTCGCGACTACTTGCCCGTCGACGAGGCGGCCAAGCGACTCGTACGCCTGGCGCTCGATCGCGCAGATCTAGGGCCGGTCAACGTGTGCTCCGGCATGCCGATTTCCGTGCGTAGGCTCGTCGAGGGATGGATCGCGGCACACGGTTGGCGCATCGAGCTCGGCCTCGGGCTTCGTCCTTATTCACCCTTCGAACCGATGGCCTTCTGGGGCGTGGACACGCTCGGAGCCGCTACCCTTTCGCCTCTAGAGCGATGAGCGCCTCCGCTGCTCTGTTGACGGCAGCCGATGGGTCGCGGCAAGGCGATACCGCCGTCGTGCGTCCGAATCGCCTGCTCGTCGCAGGCTTGCTCGTCTTCCTGTTGGCCTGTGTGTTCGACCCGGCCGACCGATTGCTCGGCCTTAAGGTTCAAATCTTTCTCGGCTGTTGGTTCATCGTCGCGCTGCAGGCGCTTGCGGTCGGGAGCACCATGAAGATCCACCGCGGGCTGCTCGCCTACGTGCTTCTCTTCAATACCGTGCCAGCCGCATCGATTCTTTGGTACATGTTTTCGAGCGGCGGTGAGCCATTTGCCGGTTTTCAGCTGCTCAAGGGGTACCTGCTCATCGCGCTCGCTTTGCTCCTGTTCGCCAGTCGCATCAACCTCTTGCCGATTCTCTCCGGTGTGCTCGTTCTCTTGGCGGTCAGCATTCTTGGCATGTTCTTCGTGCTCACGATCTTTCCGGATCTCTTCACGCCGCTCTATCTGTTCGGCAGCGCCACAGGTGTGTTCATTCTCGACGATCGGAATTACGGTGGGCTCGTGCTGCGGCAGGTGTACTTCGTGACCTCGCCGATGCTCGCCATCGCGATTGCTCACTATTTCGATGCCGCCCGCAGGAACAGCGGCACGGCGCGTTGGTGGTTCGGCAGTTTGTCTGCGATCTGCGTGGCTGCCATGTTCGTTGCGGGAACGCGCAACAACATGGCCGTGTCGATCTTGCTTCCTGCTACGCTGCTCGTGCTCGGTTCACGGCGGTTCCTCGAGATGGCATTGGTCAGCGGGACCTTGCTCGCGTGCATCGCTTTGCTGTTCAACGAGCAGCTGGCGCAGCTGTTAGACCCGACCGAAACGTCCAACAGCATGAAGCTCTTGCTGCTACAGGATTACGAACGCATTCTGAGCGATCCGCTCGGGTTGTTCGTCGGCCGCGGCTTGGGCGCTTACGACTATTGGAGCATCCGGGCGGCGTACTTCTATGTGAGCGAGCTCACGTACCTCGAGCTAGTGCGGAACTTTGGCGTGTTCGGAGCGCTGACGATGCTCGCTTTGTTGTTGTACCCCGTGGTCTACGCCTTTTATCTGAGGCGATGCTATCCAGAGCGCCACATCGTGGTTGCGTATGCGTTCTACCTGCTCATGTGCGCGTCCAATCCCAACCTGTTTTCCTCGATGGGAATCCTCATCCTGGCCGTGGTCCTGGCAAACATCGTACTGTTCGAGAGAGAACACGCGGACGCGACTCGCCCCGGGGTTGCAGCTTGATCCGATTCAGCGTCTTTCTTCCGGTTCGCAATGGCTGGCCCTATGTCAAGGAGTGCGTGGAGAGCGTGCTCCGCCAGAGCTATTCTGATTTCGAGCTCACTGTGCTCGACAACCAGAGTTCCGACGAAACCGTGTCGTGGGTGACAAGCATTGGAGACCCGCGGGTGCGCGTTTTCACATCGTCGGAGCCGCTGTCGATCCAGCAGAGTTGGGCGCGGATCAAGGAGTGCTCGAAGCTCGACTATACGACAATGATCGGCCACGACGACGTTCTCGATCCCGGGTTTCTCGAGATCATCCGCCGTCTCATCGAGCGCCACCCGCAGGCGTCCTTGTATCAAACGGGCGCCCGGCTCATCAACGGCTCTGGGAAGCGGATTCGCGGCTGCACGCCCGTGCCCGAGCGCGAGACGGCGGCGGACTACTTGCGGGCGCGCCTCAAGCTTCGGCGCGACGCTTTCGGCACCGGGTTCGTCATGCGCTCCGCCGACTACGATCGCGTCGGCGGCATTCCGGCGTTCGAGCGCTTGTTCTTTGCGGACGACGCCCTTTGGCTTTTGCTGATGTCGGGCTCGTACAAAGCGGCTGACCCCACCGAAGCGTGCGGCGTTCGTATCCATTCGAAGAGCGAGTCGGCATCGCTCCCGTCGATCTGGCGTTCGATGCTGATCGGCTTGAACCAGTTCGATGAGTTCTTGCAGGGGCTCGGCGAACGTGACGCTGCCTGCCGCGAGGTGTTGGACGGGCTCCAGGCGTCCTTCATGCTGAATCGTCATCGAGCGGCGTTTCTCTACGCGCTAATCGAGGCGTGTCGAAAGGGGCGACGGATCGAGACGGGCACAGTGCGTGCGATCGAAGAGTCGTTGGGGCGCACGGTGCCGGATAACGCCGGCAAGCTAACCGATTCGGTGACGGTCGCATTGCTCGAGAGGGCGAACGCCTTGGGGCTGCATCGCCCCGTGTCCTGGCTTTGGACGCTTTACTATGCGCTGTCCACCCGGAGCAACGGCTAGCCCAGCCGGCGGCGGCGCCCTCGGAGAAGTTGTTGAAGTTGTTTGCAGTGATCGTCTGCTTTCATCCTGATCCGGCACGCGTGCGCGAGACTTGCGCCGAGCTGCAGGCCGCGGGTGCGTTGCCGATTCTGGTAGACAACACGGAAGAGAGTTACCTCGATCGCGAGGGGCTCGTCGGCTGCCGGTTGATCGCCCTCCGTGAGAACAAGGGTATCGCGAGCGCGCAGAACGTCGGCATTCGCACAGCGATCGACGCAGGCGCCGACGCCGTACTATTTCTCGATCAAGATTCCCGGATCGACCGCGCATGTGTCGTAGCCTTGCGGACCGCGCTCAGCGCCGGCCCCGCGATGGTCGTCGGCCCCGTATGCGTAGACGAGACGACCGGCATCGAGCTGCCGGCCACGCGGCTGGGACGCTACGGGTTCCCACGACCGGTGTTGACGTTGGGCGGTGACGGTAACCGCTCCGTAGACGTCCTCATAGCGTCGGGCACGTTGGCGACTCGTACTGCGCTTGCCGCCGTAGGCCCCATGGACGAGGAGCTGTTCATTGATTTCGTGGATACCGAGTGGTGCTTGCGCTGTCGCAGCCGCGCGATTGGCATGGAGGTCGTGAGCGGGGCGGTGCTGCGCCATTCGATAGGCAGGCGCTTCGTCCGGTTCGGGCCGCTCACCGTTTTAGAGCACAGTCCCGTCCGGTGCTACTATCAAATCCGCAACTGCTTCTTGCTCTTGCGAAAGCCTCACGTCCCGCGGCTTTTTGCGCTGCACGCGCTGGTCGCGGTGTTGGTCAGCAGGGCACTGCTGTTGCTGTTCACGGCCGACCGAACAGCCCACGGGAAGGCGTACATCGCAGGAGTCCGGGACGGATTGCGTGGTCTCGGGGGGCGATGGTCCGCGGTGGTCCCGGCGCGTTCCTGAGAAAGCACAGCAGACAAGATACAATGACGACGCTTTCGGTGAAGCCAATCAAGGCTGCTAGCCGACGGCATCTGTGACTGGGAGTAGCAGCACTTTGGCTCAAGTAATCAAAGATCGGCAGTACGAGAAACCTTCCTTCCTGCAGCCGCTCGGGCGGCGGTTTAGCGATCGGGCTTACCAGATTTGCTCGAACTGCATCATGGATACGAGCGACTCGAAGATCGTCTTCGACGAGCGAGGGTGGTGCGACTATTGCGTGAACTTCCACCGTAATCTCAAGCCGAATTGGCATCCGAACGACGAAGGTAAGCGGCTCATCACGCCCCTGATCGAGAAGATCAAGCGTGAGGGGCGCGATCGCGATCACGACTGTTTGATCGGCGTTAGCGGCGGGCTCGACAGCTCGTACGTCGCTTACGTGGCAAAAAAGGAATTCGGCCTCAGACCTTTGATGTTCCATTGCGACGCCGGTTGGAACTCCGATCTCAGCGTGAGCAACATACAGAAGCTCATCGAAGGGCTCGGCTTGGATCTCGTGACCGAAGTGGTCAACTGGGAGGAAATGAAAGATCTGCAACGTGCGTTCTTTCTGGCCCAAGTGCCGTTCGTCGACACGCCGCAGGACTTGGCGCTGTTTTCCGCGCTGTACAATTTTGCCGCGAAGAACGGCTTCAAGTACGTCATCACGGGAGGCAACAATTCCACCGAGTGCGTGCGCGAATCGCTGGAATGGACGTACTTCTCCACGGACATGCGACATGTCCGCGACATCCACCGCCGGTTCGGCACTCGCCCGATCGAGAGCCTGCCCACCTGCGACATCTTCAAGTACCGCATTTACTATCGGTGGATGAAGGGAATCCGAGTCATCAAGCTACTCGACTACGTGCCCTACATCAAAAAGGATGTGATCAAACTGCTCAGCGAGGAGCTGCAATGGCGGCCGTACCCGCAAAAGCATTACGAGTCGCGATTTACGCGATTTTATGAATCGTTTTGGACGCCCAACAAGTTCGGGTACGACAAACGCCGGGCGTACCTGTCGAGCGAAATATTGACGGGCCAGATCACGCGGCCCGAGGCGCTGGAGCGCATCTCCAAGCCGGAGCTCGACGACGAGACGATGGCAAGAGAGTTCGAGTACGTCGCGACCAAGCTCGGGTGGACCGTAGAGGAGTTCGAGGCCATTTATCGCGGCGAGAACAAGCGCTATCAGGACTATGCGAATAACGAGTTTCTGATTACATTCGCCACGCGCGTTTTCAACTGGCTGGGGCTCGACAATCGTATTTTCCGATGATCGCCATCGTAGACTACGGGCTCGGAAACGTTGCGGCGTTTGCGAACATCTATAAAAGGCTCAACGTCCCTGCGGGAGCTGCCAAGACAGCGGACGATCTTCGCGGGGCCAGCAGGATCATATTGCCCGGCGTAGGGTCCTTCGATCAGGCCGTCGACCGCCTCACCAGATCGGGCATGAGGGAGCCGCTCGAGGAGATCATGCACTCGGGCGGCGTGCCCGTGCTCGGCGTATGCGTAGGCATGCAAATGCTTGCTGCGTGCAGTGCGGAGGGAAGGCTCCCTGGTCTTGGTTGGGTGCCCGGCACCGTGAAGAAATTCGACGTGAGCACGCTCGGCGACATGAAAGCCCTGCCGCACATGGGTTGGAACGACGTCAAGCCGGCGACGGATTCGAAACTGTTCGACGGCCTCGGGGCCGACGCGCGCTTCTATTTCTTGCACTCGTATTACTTCGAATGTGCGGAGCGTGACCACGTTCTTGCAGAGACGGAATATGGCATCCGCTTCAGTTCGGCGGTGTCGCGCGGCAATCTGTACGGTGTGCAGTTTCATCCAGAGAAGAGCCACCGGTTCGGTGTGCAGCTGCTGCACAACTTCGCGAGCTTGTAGTGCTTCGTCCTCGAATCATCCCTTGCTTGCTCGTTCGAGACGGTGGTTTGGTGAAGACCGTGCGTTTCGGCGAGCAAAAATATGTCGGGGACCCCGTGAACGCCGTGCGGATCTTCAACGAGAAGGAGGTCGACGAGCTCTTGGTCCTCGATATCGACGCGACGACGTGTGGTCGCGAGCCGGACTACCGCCTGATCGAGAACGTAGCCGCCGAGTCTCGGATGCCACTGTGCTATGGCGGCGGCATCAAGGCCGTAGACCAGGCCCGTAGGATCATTGGCCTTGGAGTGGAGAAGGTCGCCATCAGCTCGGCGGCCGTGGCGCATCCCCCTCTCGTCGCCGCCATCGCAGAGCAGCTTGGCGCGCAAAGCGTGGTCGTCGTGGCCGACGTGAAGCGCAGTCGCGGCGGCCGCTACGAGGTCTTCACTCACAACGGACGAACCCGATCGGGCCGCACGCTCGAAGAATTCATCCTCGAGGTCCAACGGCTCAACGCCGGCGAGATCGTCGTGAACTCCGTCGACCACGACGGGTGCATGAAGGGTTACGACCTCGACGCGGCGCGGGCTGCCCGCAAGGTCACGACCGTGCCGCTCACGATTCTCGGCGGCGCGGGCAAGCTGAGCGACCTGCAACGCTTGATTTCGGAGTTCGGCGTGATCGGCGCCGCGGCCGGCAGCCTTTTCGTCTTCAAGGGCATCTACAAGGCGGTGTTGATCAACTACCCGTCGCACGAAGAACGCGAGCAGTTGATCCAAGCGATGCGCGGTGCGCCGAACTGATATGCGCGTGCTCGTCTTGGGCGCGACGGGATTGCTCGGTAACACTGTGTACCGGGTGCTTGCCGAGCGCTCCGACCTCGAGGTGTACGGCACTTGCCGGGAGGAGCGGCACAGGAGCTTCTTTGCCCCGGAGCTGGCGGAGCGCCTCGTCTCGGGTGGCGACTTGCGGTCCAACGACGCTCTGGTGCGGCTGTTCGATTCCCTGGCGCCCGACATGATCGTCAATTGCGTGGGCGGGCGGCGGAGGGAGCCGCTCGATCTCGCGGCTTCGTTGGCCGTTTACGCAGTGCTGCCGAGGCGATTGGCGATAGTGTGCCGCACCCGCGGCGCAAGGCTCGTCCAAGTGAGCTCCGACGGCGTGTTCTCAGGTACCCGCGGCCGTTACAGCGAGGACGATCTGCCCGACGCAGCCGACGTTTATGGGACGGCAAAGCTGCTCGGCGAGGTGAGCGAGTCGCACGCGATCACGCTCCGCACTTCGGTGATCGGCCCGGAGCTCGAGCCCGGGAGCGGATTACTCGACTGGTTCTTGGCCAGAGAAGGGACCTGCCGCTGTTACACCCGAGCGATTTTTTCCGGTCTGCCTACCGTCGAGATAGGGCGCGTTATTCGGGATTTTGTCATCCCTAGGCCGGATTTGCAGGGAGTGTATCATGTCGCCGCGGCGCCGATCTCGAAATACGATCTGCTCGCGCTCGTGGCGGAAGAGTACGCGAAGAAAGTCGAAATTGTGGCGGACGAAAACGTGGTGATCGATCGCAGTTTGAATGGGGAACGCTTCAGAGCGGCTACGGGTTACGTGGCGCCTCCTTGGCCCGCGCTCGTCCGCAGCATGCATTCCTATCGATTCGGTTTGGCGGTTCAGTGATGTTTACGGACAAGGTTGTTGCGATCACGGGCGGCACGGGATCTTTCGGCCGCCAAGTGCTGAAGAGATTCCTCGCCACGGACGTCCGAGAGATTCGGATATTCAGCCGCGACGAGCGTAAGCAAGACGAGATGCGCAACAGCTTCAAGAACAGCAAGCTGAAGTTCTTCGTCGGTGACGTGCGCAATTACGACAGCGTTCACCAGGCGCTCAAAGGCGTCAACTACGTTTTTCATGCCGCCGCGCTGAAGCAAGTGCCTTCTTGCGAGTTCTTCCCGCTCGAGGCCGTTCGCACCAACATTCTCGGCGCGGACAACGTGATGACGTCTGCCATTGCGAACGGCGTGGAGAAGGTGGTCGTGCTGAGCACGGACAAGGCCGTTTATCCGATCAATGCAATGGGGCAAACCAAGGCGTTGATGGAGAAGGTTATGGTGGCGAAGGCCCGCATGCTCGACGAGAGCGAAACGCTACTCTGCGCCACGCGATATGGCAACGTGATGGCCTCTCGCGGGTCCGTGATTCCGCTATTCGTGAACCAACTCAAGGGCGGTAAGCCGCTCACGGTCACGGACCCGAGCATGACTCGGTTCTTGATGTCGCTGGACGACTCGGTCGACCTGGTTCTGAACGCGTTCTCGCGTGGCAAGCAGGGCGACATCTTCGTCCAGAAGGCGCCAGCCTGCACGATCGCCGATCTGGCGCAGGCGCTCCTCGAGATCTTCGAGCGCGACAATCCCGTGCAGATCGTCGGCACCCGACACGGCGAGAAGCTTTACGAGTCGCTCGTGTCGAGAGAAGAGATGGCGCGCGCAGAAGATCTGGGCACGCACTACCGCATTCCGGCCGACGACCGGGATCTGAACTATGCGATGTACTTCACGCAGGGGACGCGGCAGATCTCGATGCTCGACGACTACACCTCTCACAACACCGAGCGCCTCACCGTGCCGAAGGTCAAAGAGCTGCTGCTCAAGCTCGATTACATCAAGTGGGCCCTCGCAGGCTCCGCGCCCGGCGACTTCGGCTCGGACGGATGAGCGCTGCGCCTCCGACCTGTGCCTTCTGCGCCAGCGCCCTCGACCCGATCATGGACTTCGGCGAGGTGGCGCTCGCAGGCGCTTTTCTAGAACCCGCCCAATTTGCGTCGGAGCGCAAGTACCGGCTGCGGCTCGCTTATTGCAGCCGTTGTTATGCGGTTCAGGTACCCGACATCGTGGACGCCGACGTGCTATTCCGGGACTATTTCTATTTCTCGTCGGCCATCGGCACGCTGCGTCGCCATTTCGAACAGTACGCCGCCGAGATAACCAAGCGCTTTTTGCGGTCGAGCGACGCTGCGGTGCTCGAGTTCGGTTGCAACGACGGCGTCTTGCTGCGGCCGCTTGCCGATCAGGGCGTCCGTACGGTGATCGGTGTGGACCCGGCCGCCAATGTCCTGGCGAGCATCGACGATGAGCGGCTCACTCTAGTGAACGGCTTTTTCGACGAGCCGACGGCCGCGCGCGTCGTCGCCGAGCATGGCGAGATCGACATCGTCATGGCGAACAACGTCTACGCGCACATTCCGAACATCAACGAGACGACGCGTGCCGTTCGCCGAGTCCTGAAAAAGGACGGTGTGTTCGTGTTCGAAGTGCATTATCTCGGCAAGGTGATCGAGGAAATGCAGTACGACATGATCTATCACGAGCATCTCTACTACTACTCGTTGCTGTCTGCGATCGAGCATTTCGCCCGCTACGACATGCGAGTCTTTGACATCAAGCCAATTCCCATTCATGGCGGGTCGTTGCGGTTCTACGTGGGGAGAGCGGATGGCCGCTACGGGGGCGTCGAGTCCGAAGCCGTGAGCGCGCTGCGCGAGCAAGAGCGCAGCAAGGGCTTCGACCGCTACGAGACCTTCCTGCGCTTCTCGGAGAGAGTGGATGCCCACCGCATGGAGCTGATGCAGCTCCTACGCCGTCTACGCGCGGAAGGCCGAAGTATCGCCGGTTACGGCGCTTCGGGCCGGGCCAACACGATCATTCAGTACTGCGGCATCGACGCATCGCACCTCGATTACGTCGTGGACGATGCGCCCGCCAAGCACCATTTCTACACCCCAGGGTCGCATCTCGAGATTCGGCCGCGCGAGGTGCTCGACACGGACCGGCGACCGGACTATGTCTTGGTGTTCGCCTGGAGTTTCTTCGAGGAAATTCGCCGCCGCAACTCGGCCTACCTTTCCTCCGGCGGAAAGATGATCTTGCCGCTGCCGAAGCTACAAGTCGTCTCTGCTCCGCTATAGCAGCGGACGAGCTCGTGGTGCAGTCTAAGCACGGAGAAGAGTTGTGCGAGTGATGTCGATTTTCGGAACGCGTCCCGAAATGATCAAGATGTGGAGCACGCTCAAGCGATTGGACGAGCTCAACTTCGAGCATGTGATGGTGCATACCGGGCAGAACTTCACGCCTGAGCTCAAGGATTTTTTCTTCAAGGACCTGGAGCTTCGGCAGCCCGATTTCGATCTTGCTATCGACACTTCGAGCTACGGTCGAGAAGTGGCCGACGTCATCCGCAAGTCCGACGAGCTGTTCGAGAAGGTAAGGCCGGACGCTTTGCTGATCCTGGGGGACACGTTCAGCGGCCTTTCGGTGATGCCGGCGGCACATCGCGGTATCAAAGTCTTTCACATGGAAGCGGGACTCCGCGCATGGGACCGCCGTATGCCCGAGCAGCGCAACCGGATTTTGATCGACCATATGAGCAGTATTCTGCTGCCTTTCAATCAGTACCACCGCGAGAATTTGATCCGAGAGGGCATCCATCCCTCGAAGATCTTCGTGACGGGGAATCCGACCTTCGAGGTCATGCGCGCGTTTGCGCGGCAGATCGACGCCAGCGACGTGTTGCAGAGGCTGGGGCTCACGGCGAGGAAATACGTGCTCGTCACGGCGCATCGCAGCGAGAACGTAGATAGCCCTGCCAACCTCGTTAATATCTTCGACGCGCTGCGCCGCCTCGGCGAACAGCTTTCAAAGGAGATCGTGTACCCGATGCACCCGCGCACCAAGAGCAAGCTTAAGCACATCGACGTCCCGAGCAGCGTCCGGATCATGGCGCCGCTCGGATTTTACGATTTCAACCGCCTGCTGAAAGAAGCCTATTGCGTGCTCTCTGACTCGGGCACCGCGGCCGAGGAAGGGCTTTTTTACAAAGTGCCGACCGTCAGCCTGCGCATGGCTACCGAACGCATGGAAACGGTGGAGAGCGGCGGCAACATCGTGTCGGGCATGGACCCGCACAACATCGTGGAGTCGGTGATCACGTCGGTGCAGCAACCCTGGTCGGCGCGTTATGACCTCGAGGATAACTTTTCTCCCGCTGCCGTGGTGATAAACGCGATCCGCAGCCAGATCACAAATTTCTTCTGAAGCTACCTTCTCCGGACAAATCAGTGCTGATAGCGCTGCTTTCGACGGATTATCCACCGCTGCGCTCGTCTTGCGCCGTGCAGATGCGCGACTTGGCGGCCGAGCTCGTGAGAGCCGGCCACGAGCCGACGGTCATCGTTCCGGACCGGCAGCTCCCGACGGAGTGGAAGCTCGAGTCTGTCGAGGGCGTTCGCGTCCTGCGCGTGGCCTCGCGCGATCTGCGAGCAGGCGGCAACCTCCACCGGGCAGTCGTCGAAAGCAGCATGCCGCTCGTTCTCTACAGGGCGCTCCGGAAGAGTCCGCTGCGAGACGAACCGTGGGACGCAGTGGTGTGGTACTCGCCGAGCATTTTTTTCGGCCCGCTCGTGTGGCTCATGCGCCGCAAGCGGCGATTTCGCACCTATCTTATCTTGCGGGACATCTTTCCGGAGTGGACGGTGGATCTCCGCATCATGCGCAAGGGCCCGGCCTATGCGTTCTTCAAGGCCGTGGCCGCGCTTCAGTACCGAGTCGCCGATACGATCGGTATTCAATCGCCGTCCAACGCCGTCTACCTGCGCTCGTGGTCGCGAGCCAAGCGTATCGAGGTGCTGCAGAATTGGCTCGCGCCGGCCGCAAACCTCGGCTGCCGCATACGGCTATCCAGCACACCGCTGGCCGGTCGTACCGTGTTCGTCTACATCGGCAACATGGGCGTTGCTCAGTCGCTCGGCATCTTCTTGGACGCGGCCGAGCTTTTGCAGAAGCGGGGCGACTTGGGGTTCCTGTTCGTCGGGCGCGGCACCGACTACAAGCGCCTCGCTGAAGACGCCGAGAGGCGAAAGCTCCAGAACGTGCTGTTTCACGAGGAAATCGAGCCACAAGAAGTTGCGGGTCTCCTCGCACAGTGCCACATCGGCATCTTGGCGCTCGACACTCGCCACAGGACGCACAACGTGCCCGGCAAGTTCCTGAGCTACATGCAAGCCGGCCTGCCCGTGCTCGCCCGCGTCAACGCTGGCATCGATCTCGCCGAGCTCATAGAGCGGGAGCGACTGGGCAGCGTTTATGTCGGCGATGCGCCCGAAGAGGTAGGGCGGCTCGTGGAGGGCTTGGCGGACGCCGCGGAGGAACGGCAGCTCATGGCCGCACGAGCTCGCTCAGTGTTCGAGAAGTTGTTTTCGCCTACTGCCGCAGTGCGCCAAATCCTCACTGCGGTGACCACCGATCGCGCGGGCTAGCCCAACTGGCGTCAGGCTTCTTCGATGTAAAGACTCATGAACACGCGTGCCTCTTTACGCGGCAATTCGATGTGGGGAACGGAAAGGGTGGTGAAACGCGTGGGCGATGTAGGTCCGCTAGCGAGTGCCAGATTGCACGCTTGAAAATGCGACGCGTTCAAATAAGTGTATGGATGATGTTCGACGCATCCGTGGCCTGCATGCGAGCGAGCTCGGGTTTGGATTGCGGCACGGTTTTGCTTCCTGTTGAGTTTTGTCGACGCCTACCAGCGGTACGTGGTGCATCAGAAGCCGCTGGGGGGGGGGGGGTG
>Ga0073934_10005234_pt1 | contig 20357 bp, 19 predicted proteins | sample LarsenN4metaG_FD_76834 | JGI IMG/M metagenome (GOLD analysis project Ga0073934, IMG submission 76834) | Hot spring sediment bacterial and archeal communities from British Columbia, Canada, to study Microbial Dark Matter (Phase II) - Larsen... ... | reverse complement strand
TGCCCAATTCCCGAGGATGCGCGACTGTCCGGCATCGTCTTTGGCGACTCCGTAGTGCGAAGCTCCGATGATGCGGGCATACCTGGGCACAATCAGCGGCGTGGTCAGCAGGTAGCCGTTCTGGACAGCCGGGACGAGGAGTATGCCCGTGGGCGTGCCGATTCCGCTGGAACCGAAGGTGCTGTTCAGCGCAACTTGCAGCGGGTCAATCGCAGCTGTGTTGGTTGCCGGCGGTGCAAACCCGCTGAACGCCAGGCTGTTGAACCGCGCGCCCTGGCTGCCCAGCGCGACATAATGGCCGGTCTTGCCGCCAGGCCCGGAGAGCTGAAAATCCGTCGCCACGCCGCTCGGAGTCTGCGCGTAGAAGTTCACGTTGTCGTTCGACGCATAGACAATGTAGCCGAAGGAGCCGGTCGTCCAGCTGAAGTCACCCGGCGCGATGTGGATGCGGTTGGTCGTCCCGCTGGACACGGTGAACGTCCGCGCGGGGCTCGCCGTGGTCTCCCCGTTGCGATTGAAGTAGGTGATCTTGAAGTAGTAGGTGCCCGGGCCGATTGAACCGCCGCTGCTTTGAACCGATGCCGAAGGCGCAGCGTCGGGAGTAGAAGCCAGACCGCCGCTGTTGCCAACGGTGACGAGCGAACTCCAGCGCTGCGCGAACAACTCCAGCCACGGATCGGTCGGGCTGCCCAGGTTGTAAGCTTCCGGCGTCCCCGGATTCAGATTTCCGTTCAAGGTGAGGCTGAAGACAGTAAGGGGCGCGGAGAAGGAGACGGGGCCCTGCACCGCCTGGTCCGAGGAGACATTCTTGAGCAACGGGTCGGGTACGACGACCCCGGTCGTGGTGGGCGTGAGCGTGCCGAGATCGAGGTTAACCCCTGTGATGGCCCATTTCTGCTCGAAGAGCAGGTTGTTGCTGCTGTCCACCAGGCGGACCAAGTAGTACGTTCCCGTCGGCACCAGGACGTCGTTGCCATAGACGAAAGCTCCGGCCTCGAGCAAGCCGTTTGTGACCGAAAAGATTTTCACCATCGGCACAATCTGTGCCGATTGGTCGCTCAACCTGGCCGGCTGGCTGAGGAGAAAAATCAGTTTGCCAGTCAGCGGCGAGCCGTCTGGATGCTTGAAGGTGCCGGTCAAATTGGTCGCACCAACTGGATTGCAGGTTGCAGAAAGAAGGAGAAGAAACGCCAACAGGAGGCACTTTCCGGCAGCATTGTGCACACGAATCACGTCCAACTCCTTTTCATTCCAGGGCGATTGCGCATTTCAAGCAGTGAGCCTGACAAAGCGTCCGGTAAAATTCGGGTCCAGATCCTCAGTGCCGGTGCCAGCCAGAAGGCCGGCGTTTCCAGGGTTGGAGCTGCGCGGAGCTGCGGCCAGCAGCGTGCCCGGCAGGTCATAGGCGCCCGCCCCCGCGTTCCAGGCCAGCGCGAGCACGTCCCAGGGAGCCAGCGTGAAGGCTGCCGGACGATGGCCGCGGTTCAAGATCACCTTGTCGCAATAGAGCGCAGAAGCAAGCGACTCTCCGGAACTCACCACAGCGGTGAGTTCCACGGCGAGGTCCGCGGGGACGACTGGTTTGCGGGCAGCGTGAACGTGACGCTGTACCACTGGTACGTGGCGGTGACAGTGCCGGCCAACACGTCTTTCGCCACGTCGTAGCCCGGCGTTCCCGGAGAGCGCAGCGCGAAGCGGACGGCATGGGCGAAAGTACTCGAACCCGAGTGGCGCAAGGCGGCAGAGAACGTCAGCGGCTCGCCCGGATTGAAGAGTTTCCCGAGGTTGGAGAAGAGTGAACGGAAGCCAGGGTTCGCCATGCCGAAATTGACGCCGGAGTTCCACTGCATTTCATTGGTTGTGGAAGAGAAATCCACTTCAGTTCCGCTGGCGGCGGCGTTAACAAGCGCAAAGTAGCGGGCCACGTGCGTGCCTTCCTGACCGGCGATTCCTGGCAGGAAAAACTCACTGTTGCCGAGCAGGTTCTGCGCATTGATGGCGGCGCCGATGGAAGGATCGAGTTCCCGGGCCTCGAAAAAGTGCACGGCGAAGACCAGCGACTGCGCGGGGATCTGTCCCTGCGGCTCGTTCGACCAGGGAGACCATCCCAGCGCATCGCGGCGGCGCGCACGGAACTCCCAACCGCCGGACTGCGGCGCGACATAGCTGAACTTATCCGGCTGTTGCGGGAGCAAGACACTCTGCGTCGGAGAAGAAAAACTTCCACCTGGGCTGATCACTTGGATCTCGGTCTCCAGAATGTCGTCGGCCACGCGGTCGAGCAACAGCTCTACGATCTGGCCGACGGAGTTGCCCGCAGATAACGCGGGCTTGAGGGGTTGCGCTTTAGCTGCAGTGGCCGTTCTGGCCGCTGAATACTCGCCAAGCGTGTTCTGTGTGTAGGCATAGAGCGTCTTCGTGCGGAGGAGGGCGGTCGAGTTGTCCAGCACGAGAGATCCGCGCAGCACATCGCCCTCCTGGGTTAATTGGCCGAAGTCCCAGCGTGCCAACACGGTTGAGTTGTCCGAGTCGCGCAGTTCGACGCGGTCCACGTCCGCGATGTTCGCTGAATTCAGAGACACCTCGACGGCGATCATCGGCTTGCCTTGCGGGTCGGCGGTGAAGCGAATGGTGAGCGAATCCGGCGGCGTCGGAAACAGCGGGTAGTGCACGGCCAGAACACTCGAAAAGCGGCTGGTGGTTCCTGAAGCGTCCACGGGGCGGATGTAAAACACCTGGTTGCGGCTTGCCCGGCTGAGCAGGAAAGTTTGCGACGTGAAACTGCCGACGAGATTCTGCACCGAGCCCGAAGTGCCGGGCACGCTCCACCCCTGGTCGCCGCGGCGGACTTCATAGCGCCCGCCTGTCGGCGGCGGCGCGCCCATGTCCACATCAAACTGCGTGGCCGTGATGCTGGCGAGCGTCAAGCCGGGGACATCACCGAGAAACGCGGTCGCGAGTTGCGCGGCGTCTACAGGGGCAAGCGGGAGTTCATTACGCGCGAGAAGGGCGTTCCGCGGCGGGGCGAAATGTCGGAGCAAGTCCTCAAAGCGCGAGGGCTGGCCGAACTCGATTGTGTGGATAATCCGCTCACCGGCCAGTTCGCGCAGTTCGCTCGTTACGCTGCGAATCAGAGCAGTGAAGGCCGGGTAGCGGGATTCGCTGCGCACGTCGAGCAGGCGGCCGCTGCGCGGGAAGCGATCCAGGAATTCTCCCCAGGTTGTGTAGCGTCCCTCGTAGCGCGGCGCGGTGTGGTCGGTGAGGAAGGCCTGCGCAGCGAACTCGGCCTCCGCAGATGTGCGCGGCAAAGGGTTCAATTCGCTGAGAACGGCGGCGCGCACGCCGTCGTCTCCGGCTAAGCTCGCCTCGGAAGTTACGCTGGCCGCATCGCGGACGTGCGCGCGCGCGCGTCCGGAGGAGCGGTAGCGCAGAGTGACGATTTCCGCGCGCGCCGGAATCGTGTCCTCATAGAACTCGAGCGCCCATTGGTTCTGGTGCGGATCGGCAGTGATGGTGGCGTCCTGACCGCTGATTCCGAAACCCAACATTCGCGCGCGGGCCTGTCCACCGGGCGCCTGAGTAACGAGGCTGGCCTGGATCGGCCGGATGACTTGCAAGAAATTCGCCACGGCGTGCAGGTCTGCGGAGTTTACAGGCGCATAGAAGGCAAATGCCGCCAGCAGTCCCAGAGTGCTTTCGTAAAGCACGGTGAGGCTCGGCTGCGATGGATGGGCCAGATCAATGTCGCGGACGAGGAGCGTCGCATGCACATTTGCGGGCAGTGAAGCGCCGCCAAACGAAGAGTCCAGGCCGGGAAAAGTCTGCTGCGTGCGGTAGGACTGGTCCGCACTGAGCCTGGTCAGCAGGACGTAGTGGTGGTTCGTCTGGACGATCACTTCCGGCGCCTGAATGGCGCCCAAGATCCGCGCGCGCAGGCGGGAGGTTCCGCCGATGGGCGAGACGTCAAAACCGATCAGGCAGTCCGCCGCGGCGAGGTTTGCATCGTCATAAAGCCCACCGAGAATTCCCGTAGAAGCGGCAGTGAATTCGTACTCGCCATGCAACAGCTCAAGTTCGCCACCCAGTTCAACGACCTGCCGCGCGAGCAGTGCCGTCTCAGCGATTGTGCCTGTTCCGCCGGTAATGTTCAGTCGAGCCTCGAACAACTGGACTTTGCCGGCGGGGTCCAACTCTTGCCAGAGGTCCGTGTCAATCGAAAGACCGGTGAAGTCGTCGGCCATCAGGCGAGCGGATTCAGCACCGAAAACGGGTGCGGAGAGCGGAAAGCGGGAAGTGAATCCGTCCCCAACGAAGTGCTCAAGGACGTACGCCTGCGGCTCGGCGTCGCCGAAGATGGTCACGTCATTCTGGATGGGGTTACCGAGCGGTGCGACCTCCAGCGATTCCGGCCGGAAGCGGCGGTCGTGCTCGTCCACTGTGGCGCCGGACTCTTCCGCACCCACGGGCTCGAAGTGAATCTTTCCGTCCAGCACGCGGTAAACGAACGCAGAGCGCTCCGCCAGTTCTCGCGCAATTTCACTCCAGCTTGTCTCGGGGTCCGGCGAGTAGTGCGGAACCACAGGTCCGTCCTGCACCGCCGAAGTATCAAATCGGCCGGGCTGCAGGCGTTCCGCCAGCAAGCGCAGGATCTGGCCTGCCGTCTGGTTCAGCAATGGCGGGATGACGCCAAGGTGCTTGATATTGAGCAGGTATTCCTCGCTCGTGGCCTGACAGCGAAAGCCATAAACAGGGCCGGCGTTGTTCTTGCCCAGGTATTCGACCGCCGGCTCATTGGTGATGTAGCCGGTGAAAAGTGCGCCGAGCAAGCGCGGTCCGCCGGGAGGCAAGGCATCCGCCAGGCCGGTGAGGCGGACGTATGCAGATCGTCGCGGTGTCATAAAGGCCAGGTCCGCAGGAACCAGAGAGAAATCAAGCAGTGACGGAAGGTTCATCCGATCGCGCAGCACCGGGGACGACTCTTCAGGCGACACCAGGTAGCGCGTGTAGTCCACGCGCCCGCGGTGATCGCCATTGTCTATTTCGAGGCGGATGGCCATCAGGTTATCAGTCCGAAGCGCGCGCGCTCGCGAGCCAGCCCGCGCAGCATGCCCTCGATCACCTGTTCCCCGGCCGCGCGGGCCTGCGCCGGCGTCGCGGTTTCACCAACCAAAACTTGCACGTTGCCGAGGTTCAGAACCTGCCGGAGCGTTGGAGTCAGAGTGAAAAGCCCACCCGCGCCTGGAACAATGCCGGCCACGATGTCTTTGAGCGCCGCAAGCTGGGCCGCTTCGCGGTCAAATTCGCGAGCTTTCAGATCGAGCAGATGCGTCTCGAGGGCGACGCGGTCGCGAACAAGGTCGAAGACGTGCGCTTCACTGTCCACTTTGAGCTGAAGAACGCGGATGTCCTGGTCGAGGCCGGCGAGGCGCTCATCGCGGCGCCGACGCAGGGCCTCCAGCTCGACGGACTTTTCCTGCGCCAGGGTGCGCTGGCGTTCGAGCACGCCGCGCGCGAGGATGCCGCGTTCCTCCTTGACAAACGAGGCAAGAAGTTGCTCGCGCTCGCGCAGCAGTTCGTTCAGCCGCAGCGCATCTTCAATGGCGCGGACTTCGCCGCCGGCCAGTTCTTCGGCAGAACGCGAGCGCAGCTCGTCGAGCGTGCGGGAAAGAAACTCGTTGGCGCGCGCCAGGTCGCCGCCGGCGTCCACATAGGTGCGGAACTGACGCACGGCTTCGCGGACGTCCCCGGCCACTTCGCGGAATGCCTCGCCAGTGCGGAGCAACTCGAGGCGGACGTCGAAGGCTTCGAAGATCTCGCTCTGCTGCGCGCGCAGCTCGGCCAGCACCTGGTCTATCTGCGGTAGCAGCTTGTCCAGCTCTTTGCGCCCGCCCTTCTTTCCAGAGAGCCTCTGGATAGCGAGAGCGCGTTCGGCTTCGGTGCGGCGAATGGCTTCGCCGAGGTTGATGCTGCCAACACTGAATTCCGAAATGATCTGCTCGAATTCGCGGCGGAGGCGCTTCGCAGCATCGCGCGCACCCCGTGTGAACAGCCCGGTGAAGACGCGCGCCACCGAACTGAGGAGCCCGCCCCCACCACCGGAACCGATTTGCGCAAAATCCGAAATGAGCCGGGCAGTCTGGCTGCGCGCTTCGCGGAAGCCGGCGCGCAGGCCGGCGGTGTCCACTCCCAGGCGAACCAAGACGTCTGCGACGGTTTCAGGCATTTGCGTCCATGGAAAACAAGCGCCGGGGCACGGCTCTGAAGTATCGGGATCGCACTTTTGCGCGTCAGGCGCCCAATTGTGCCAAGTGCTTCGAGAGTTGCTCGCCGCTCATCCGGCACAGATCCGGGTTCCGGCCGGTCGCCTCAGCGCGCTCTTCGAATTCTTCGGTGAATGTGCGGAGCTGCCAGGCAATCAGGGCCAGTTGTCCAAACGTGAACCGCCGCGCGATCACGCCTGGAGATTCGCGAAAGAGCTCGACCCAACTGACGGTGGCGGCGAGCCGGGGGTAGCGGTGTCGCCCGTCTCGGCGGGCGCTTCGTCCGCCAGTGGCGGACTCAGGACGGGGAAGAGTCGCGATAAAAAATCGCGCGCTCCGTTCAGCCGGAGTTGCGCCTGCAAGATGCGGAGCTGACGCGCGGTGGAGGCGTGCGCTTCGATGAACGCGCGCGTCAGCCCCGCATCGCCCGCGGGGTCCAGCACAAGCACGCAAGCCACGGCGATAAGGTCCATGGCGCTGCTGGCCTGCGCGAACACGCGCGCGAACGCCTCGGCGGCGTTATCGCCCAGGCGCTCGTCGAAGGAGAGAATCTCCCCCACGAGCCCGGGCAGTCTTTGCTCGACCAGCCGCAGGAATTTTCTTTCTACCAGCGCGGGCAGCTCGCGCAAGACAAATCGGCGCCCACCCAACTCGACGGTGAATTCGGACAGTTCCGGATAGAGGAGCCGTTCGATCTGCTCGTCGCTGGGCGGCGGGAAGCTGCGCTTGAATTCTTCGACCTCGTTGCGGAATTGCTCGCGCAGGCGGGCGACTTCCGACGCGAGCCGCGCTTGGTAGAGCACATCGAGGTCGCGCCCGGCTTCGCCGTTTGAATTAGCCGTTGTGGTCATCTCAGTAGGCCTGTGAGCCCGGAGCAGGGAAGAAGCCGCGATAGCAGACCGCGGTTTCGCCGTCCACAGGATCCTCAAATGCCAGCGCGTTGAACTCTGCCCGCAAGGCTTGGCCCTTCAGCTCCGCGCTGCCGGCATTCTCGATGTCGAATGTGCCTTCTTCGCGCTCGCCGGCAATGGAGAGTTGCGGGTAGTAGTAGTAGAGCTGCGCACCATCGAAGGTGTCCACCACGAAAACCGCCGACCAGGCGGAAATGAACGAGCTACCCTCGCGGCTGGCGAATCCGGTGACGCTCTGAACCTTCGCGGCGGCATCGGGCGCGCCGCCGAGCAGGGGCTGTTCGAGGGTGAGCGTGTCCGCGATGATCGCCTGGATGACGCCGACGTTGAACGTGACGCGCCGCACGTAATCCGCGTCGGTCACGCTGGTTGCGGGCACGAAGGTCGCCTGAATGCCTGTGCCGATGTAGCCGGACTGGCCGGTGTAATCCACGTCCACGGCGATGATCTGGCCCACCTGGAACTGCGCGCCGCCACCGGAGGTGAGCACGATGCTGGTGGCCGTCGAACCGCTGCCCAGAGCGACCGCGGCTGCCGGTGTGCCGCCCAGGGGCTGCTGCGCGCTGCCCGCAGCCGCCTTCAGGATGTTGAAGTGTGTGGTGCCGGTGGCCAGCGCCATTTGCAGCTTGCCCCACTCGCGGAACTCGAACTCGATGCTGCTGCCGAGTTCGCCGCGGTACTGCGCTCGCACGGCGCCGCGATAACCGGAGCGGATTTGGCCGATGCGCGCCGCAGGTGAGCGCTTGAGCTGATCAATCCAGCCCAGGTCAAACCAGCCTGCGGGCGGCGTGTTCGTGTCGAAACGCCCCTGTCGGGCAGGGTCGTACACAGTGGGCGACGGGCTGGCGCCCTGCACGTAGGGCGCAAAGAAGCCGCGGAAGCCCGAGCCGACCAGCACCATCGGCTTGCGGAACGGCTGAACCAGAGATTTCGAAATGGCCATCGAAGACTCCTTGGGGATGACTTCCGCCAGAGGCGGAAACTAATTCGGAATGGGTTCCAGGTAGAACGAAACGTTGACGGTGGCAATCCGGCGCAACACGCCGCCGTCTGCAATCGTGCGCAGGTCCGGCGACCAATGCCAAAGCAGCAGGCTACCGAGCGATTGCGGCGGCGTCGCGCTGTGATCCAGCTTTTCGGTGAAGCCGGGGAACAGGATCTCGATCAGCTCGCGGTCGAGCTGCGCAGTCACGCGCCCGCGGTCCGCGAAGGGCTTCTGCAGCGACGGGGAGCCTTGCACGAAATACTCCACCTGCGCGGTCTGCTCGTAGCGCGGAGCAAGCGTGCGGGCAAACGGGCGCACCGCCAGCGCGCCGAGCCAGTGGATGTAGAAGGTGTTGAAGAAAAGCTTGGGCGGCGGATAGGGCTCGTTTTCCACAACGAGCATCGCCGGCCGGACCACACCATCCACTGTGATCGTGCGCGCGGGGTTGACGCTGGCCAGGTGCGCCTGCAAGGCGCGGAAGAAACTGTCTTTGGCTGCTTGCATACGACTGATGCCTGAGAAATGGGCTAGCGCTGGAAGACGCGTTCCAGCCGGGCCAGGTCGCGCTCGCCCACAATGTCGAGCCATCCTTGCCGGTGCGGCGAGCGCGCGCGGCCGAAGAGATACGCAAGTTCCACGCTGGCGGAGCGATCCAGGCGCAGCTCCTCGAAGGAATTGCAGTCGAGCGTCAGTGTGGCGCGGCGCAGCGTGGCGCCGCGCAGGTCCGCGCCGGCCAACACACAACTCCACAGCAGCACATCACTCAGGTCTGCGCCATGGAAATTTGCGCGATAGAAATTCGTTTTCGTCGCAATCAGCCGGGCGCAGTTCGTTTTTTCGAACACCGCTTCCGCCGCATAGCAGTTCGTGAAGCGGGCGCCCTCCAGGTTCGTCCCTGCAAAGTTGGCGCGATAAAGATCAGCCGCCTCGAAGACGGCGCCCGAAAAGTCGCGCCCGGAGAAATGTCTGCCCCGAAGATCGCCCTGGAAGCGCATGCGATTGCAGTCAGGTGACTAATCCACGATCTCGAGGCTTCGTGCCAACCGGCCGGAATCGCGAGGCAAAGCGCTGCGAATCTGCTCCAGGGCGGCCGTGGTTGCGGCCTGCCCTGCCCGACCCAGATGCTGGCCAAGGGCCTGCGGATCCAGCCAGTCGACAGGTTCAGCCAGCTCATGGCGCAGCTCGTTGAGGAACTGCGATGCTCGGACGCGGATGAAGCCCTGCGGCGCCCTGGCGGAAACGACAACCACCGAGCCGGTTTCGGGATTCACCGCGGCCACGGTACGCTCGCCCGGATGCGGCCAGGGACGCTGGCCCGCGATGCTCCCGTATTCGAGCACGAGCGCGTAGGCGGCAGCTTCGGCATCGGTGACGCCGATAGCCGTGCTTTCTGATTTCAGCTCGGCCAGTTCGTTCAGCCGCTCGGCGAATTCCTCCAGCGTCATGGCCCGCCGCGGCATTTACGTGGCCTCCAGTGGCGCGTCGCAGAGCAACTGCCAAGCGTACGTTTCTGCTCCGTTGTCCAACGGCTTGATGCTGCGGATGCGGCAGATCTGCCCTCCGACAACGACTCCCGCCGCGGCTTCGAACATTTGTTTTGCGGTGTCGAGCCCCTGTGCCGCGGCGACGGAGCGCGCGAACGCGTCGCTCAGCAGCACCTCGCGTGCACCCTGGCGGAACTGCCCGGCAACGGTTTGCAGCTCATCCGCCGTCAGCTCGCGCACGTACGAATTTGGTGCGGAGTAGTCCACGTAGCTGTCCGGGTCGGCCGGCACAATGCCGAGTTCACCTGCCGGATCCGTACTGGGCGTGAGGAACCGGATGGTCACGGAGCCGCCGACCCGAATGGCCAGCAAGGGCTCCACCCACCGGCGCGCTGCTGCGGCGTAGTCGAGCATGGTCAGTTGAGGTGCACGGCTACGAAGGGCGCCAACAGTCTGCGCGTGTCTTCGTCGAGCAACGTGGCGGCGAAGTATTCGAGTTGCAGCCGGTCGAATTGCGCCGACTGCACGTTGGCCGCGGGATGTGATTCGAGGTTGCGGACAATCTGCGCGCAAGCCAGTTTCACCGCTTCGGGCGGCTCGGCGAAGCCGGCGGTGTAGGTGAGCTCGACTTCGGTCCACGGCACACCGAAGATTCCTGCCGGCAGCCACACTTCGCCGGTTGTGGCGTTGTAATCCACTTGGGTAGGGTCGAGGGCCACCCATGCGGGCGGCCCGCCGAAGGGCGCGATCATTTCGGCCAGAGAACCGGCATTCGGGCCGCGCGGGCGGCCATAGCGCGCGCGCAGTTGCCCGAAGGGTGTCTGCTGGCCCTGCGGGACGACGAGCGGAGTATACGTGGCACGGGTCACCGGGGCGCCCTCGGGCAGGCGGATCCGCTCGGTGTACTGCGTCACGAGCAGCGAGGCGCGCTGGCAGAAGGAATCCACCAAGTCGCTCGCCACGCGGATGAGCGCTGGATCGGTGGAATCCGCCAGCGCGTAAGCGGGAAACTCCGCGGTCGTCAGATAGAGGTTGCCGGGCATGGTCGCTCCCGGACTATCGGGTGAAGCGTAGGCGCTTGTGCGCGTAGGCCACGCCCTTGGCCACCACGGCGCCGAACTTCACCACCACATGCTGCGACGCGAGCGAGCTAGGCAGACCCAGTTGAAAGACGCGCGCGTTCGGGTCCGTCAGCCAGTGGTATTCGACCATCTCCTCGCTGACGATCACCACGTCGTGAATCTCGTTCGGGCCGCTGGGCGTCACCGGGATAGCCCAGTCCGGGACAAGCGGCAGCGTGCCGGCCTGTGTGGAGAGTTCCTTCACGGTAATGCCTCCCTCGATCTGCCGCGTGGAAAGCACTACGTTGTAGAGGGACTTCATCTCCTGATCAATCAGGTCGAGCGTTTCCGGGTTGGCGTAGATGGCGGAGGGACGCGCCTCGAAATCGGTGCGCGCGACCATCTTTGTCACTTCCGTTTTGATGTTGTCCACCAGCGGTGCGGTCGGACTGCTGATGCTGACCTCGGAGCCGCCGTCGGTGATTTGCTGGAGCACGCCATAGTACTCGAGCGTGGTGGGGGTGGAGAAGCTCGTGTCCGTGCCGGTCCACAGCGCCTGGTCGTGCTTGCGCAGCACGCTTTCAATCGTGTCCGCCAGATCCTTCGCCTCGAGATAGGCGAATTGGGCCTGCTGGCGGGTCACTTCCACGTCGAACAGCGAGAAGTTGATCTGCGCCACGATGGCCTTCAGCGGCAGCGTCCGCTCCACGCGCGTGGGCGAGCCGGCTGTGGGGCTGATGGAGCGCGGGTCCACGAACGCGGCGGCCGCGTTGATGGCCGTCTGCTCGAAGAACCGCGAGGGGTGGCCGGTCGCAGGCACCTGCTTGATCCGCTGGCCGAAGGGGCCGCGGCGGCGCACCATGTCCGTGATCTCGCTCTGGTAACGGTTGACCTCGATCGCGCCCGGACCCAGGAAGTCCGCTGCGGCCGCGATGTCAATGAATTGTCCTCTGTTCATGTTCTCCCTCGATGAATGGAATTCCGGGCGAGCCCGAAGCCTGTGGCCCGGCTCGTGCGAGACGGGTCCCATAGTCCTGAATCGTGAAGGTCAGAGCGCCGGAAGGGACGGCTTACCATGCCACCATCAGAGGATGGCGCCGGCGCGCGCGAGTTGCGACTTGATGGCTATGCGCTGTTCGACTGGCAGGCCTTCCAGCGCCTTGTCGAGCACGAGCACGTCCACCTGGCCGTTCGGTCCGACCGCGTTCGCGGTCACACCGGACTTGGCCAGCAGCGTGAGCACCTGCGGCGGGACGGTCTTGCGCGTGAGCTGAGCGGAAAAGCGATCGGCCTGAGCTCGCAGCGACTCGTTCTTCTGGCGCAACTCGTCCGATGCGCGGCTAAGTTCTTCGACGCGCGTCTCCAGTTCCATGCTGCTGGAAGGTGTCCCGGGGTTGCGCTGGAGCAGGCGGACAACGGCGTCCTGCGTGGTCTGCAACTCCTCGACCATCGAGCGCAGCCCGGCAAATTCCGTCGCGAGCGAGCGGCTCGTCTGTGCCAGCACGTCCAATGTCTGAGTGAGTTTCTCGTCCATGGTCTCTCCTTGATGGTTGAAATCGAACGAAAGCTGTCTGGCGCCGGAGGCTGAGGCCGCCAGCGAGGTGTCCTGATACGCCGCAGCCCGGCGTTCAAGGATGGCCGCGCCGGTGAACACGACGTGCTCCAGCACCCAGATGTCCGCCTTCGGATCGGCCACGCGCGCCCGAGTCACCTCATAAGACATGCCCAAGCGGTCGCGTTGCGCGCGCAACTCGCGGACTACCTGTGGGAAATCCTTAGCGAACAGATGTCCGCCCACTTCGAGGCGATCTCCGATGAGTTCGGCGCGGGTGATGACGCCGATCTTGCGGCGGATGTCATGTCCGCGCAGCCCGGGGGCATAGTCCACGGCCATTCCGAGTAGGCTGGGCAGTGCGCGCTCCGCCGCGGCGCGCGTCAACAAAACGCGGCGGCCCGCCGCTCCACTCGGCGCGCGGTCACTCGGCGTGTCCACGCGGGTGAGCACGCCGTTGAACGGCACGCGATTGGGGTGTTCCGGAAACTCCGGAATGTCCAGCGCCATGGCCTCAAGACGAAAGCCCGTTGCGACACGTTTTCTGTTCATTCTTCCCTCACTGGTCACCGGTCGCTGATCGCTGGCCACCGATGAGCATTTGCCGCTGCGTGTAGGTCAACCCACCCCAGCCGCCGGGCAGCGCGGGCAGGCTGCGACGAAGGCGCACCTCATCGGGCAGGAGCACATCGTTGCGCAGGAGAATTTCGTCAATTTCGGCCTGGGCACGCTCGTCGAAGATTTCCAAATCTTCGAATACGAATTCGAGGTCGTTCCAGCCCAGCCTGCGCCCGAGGATTTCCCGCGTGATGTGCTCTGCGTAGAGCCGCGCCGTGGGCACCACCGCGGTGCGAAAGGCCTCTTCGAGCAGCGGGCCGGCGGTGGAGCGGTTGACGTCCTGCTCAAGGCCCAGCAGCAGCGGCGGTAAGTCGAATGCATTGGCGATGATGCGGATCAGAAAGCGCTGCCATTCCAGCCGCAGGTCGCGGTCTGAGCCTTCTCCGAAGCGAAGCACTTCCGGCTTGGCCGGCAGGTTGGCGATGATGGGCACCTTGCCGGTGCCTTCGATTTCGTTCTGCCACCAGGAGATGACTTTGTCGTAGCTTGCGGGAGGCATTTCCGCCAGCCACAGCGCATATTGCACCACCGTGTTCGAAGCGAGCCGCGCAGCGTAGTCCTGCGCGCCGAGCAGCCAGGAGATCGTTTCAAACGCGACTTCCAGCCGGCCGAGCCCGAACGGCGTGTGCGAGCGGGGGTTCAGGCGGACATAGACCAGTTCGTCGTTACGCAGGTCTACGTGCCGACCCCACGGCGTCACCTGTGCGTAGCGCGGCTCTTCCGCGTCGCCGGACCAGCCTGCATAGATGCGGATTGTGGCCCCGTCCACCGGCCAGAGCAGCAGCGGCCGCTGCGGGTCCGACGTGAGCTGCACTTCGACGGCGCCCCAGCCGCCCACCAGCACATCTTCAATCACCTGTTCAGTGAGCGAGCGAAAGCTGTCGTCCGGGTTCGGCGCGTCCAGATTGGCCGCGAGGATGTGGATACGCACGTCGCTGGTTGCCGCCGGAGCGTTTCCGTCTCGCCGCTGAATGCGCCAGCGCATGCCGGCGATTTGGTCCTTGATAGTGTTGATGGCCTTGCGCGCCACCGGCGTTTCGGCAAAGCGTCGCAGGTTCGCCGGCGTGGGCTTCGGCAGCGGCTGGCGCATGGCGTGGTGCATCGCCGCGGGCAGGACGAGTGTCTTGCGAGAGTTGCTGCCGGCAAGAAAGTTCCAGGCGCGTCGCACCGCCGCGCGGATTTTGGAGGTCGTCAACACGTGTAAAAGAAAGAGGGCGTGCCGTGGCACGCCCTGGAAACCGTTCCAGCAATGAAAAACCCCGGAGGCCGTTCCCCCGGGGCCGTCCTTTCCGACTCTCTATGTTTATAGTATAGCACATTCGAGAGGGTTTTTAGCCATTTTTCTGAAAATTTCTTTTCCCATGTTTTCAGTAGCTTAGAGAAAACGAAGAGCCTTGCCCCTCTTGACAAGAATTTGGCCCGGCCGGGGAAAAGGCGTTTTGAGGGTGCATCACTGCAGGCGCGGACGCAGGCGAGTCGCGTAGTCCTCCAGTTGGAGCGCGGGCACCAACTCGATTTGCTGTTCGGCGAAGAGCTGCACCAGGAACTGATGCCGCTCGTTTTCGCGCTTAGGTTCGCTCTCCGTGATGGCGCAGAACTCGCTTCGGGGCAGCCGCGCGCGAATGCGCTCTGCGGAAAACGCATACTCCTTGGCCTGCCGCGGGTCGCGCCCCAACGGCACGCTGTGCACAAAGCCCTGCGTGCCGTTGACGCGGTACGCGAAGTCTATGCGCAGCGGATCGCCCTTAAAGGTGAAGCGCTCGACAGAGACGCTGTGCTCCATGCGCTGGTAGATGCCGGCGCGGCGGAAGATCAGCGTAGCGCGGGCGCGGATGCCGGCGCGCGTGTCTGGCAGCTCGGCGGCGGCGCGGGCCTGGTAGCGCGGCGGTGCAACGTGCGCTTCGTAGAGCCGTTCGAGTTCCGCGTCCAGATCCTCGGCGTACACCGCCTTCTGCGGGCTAAGCTGCAACAGATTGGAGAGCGTGTCTTCCAGCCTGGCCAAGAACGCCGCAGCGTCGCCATTCTGTGCGGCGACTTGGGCCATCAGGTCACCGTGCAGCGCGCGCAGAAGCGATTCATCCGCCGCCGGGTGGAGGCGCCGCACGCGCGCGAATTCATGCGGTTCCTCGATCAGCCGCGCGCGCAGCGTATTGGTGGCCGGGTCGTGCAGCAGCAGGCCGATATTCTGCCATTCGTCCCGCACCAGGTTCGGTGTATAGCGCAGCACGCGGTAGGCGAATGTTTGCAGGCGCTCTTCACTCATGGTTCACCGCCAGTTGGGAAAGGGTTGCCGGTAGGATTTCCTCGCTTCCAGAATCAGGTCCGCGACGCATTTGCGGCGACGGTCCAGCCGCTCCAGCAATTGAAACAGCGCGTTCTGGTCGCAGTCGTACCATTCCGGCGGAATCTCTTTCTGAATGTCGTCGAACGCTTCGGCCCAGGAGTCTTTTTCGAGCCGGGCGATCCAGGGCGCAAAGGAGTGCATCCCGCGCACAGAGTCGTACACGCTGCTCCGAGCGTAGAGCCCTCGCAACGGAGCATCGGGAAAGTTCCATTCGCCGGCGTTGAAGCAAAACCCCTGATCAATCATCAGTGCGGTGGGCGAGGATCGCCCGGGCTCGATCACAAAAATCGCCTGTCGCCCATTCGTGTTGGTGGTCCATTTGTCGAAGACCAGCATGCCCAGGAAGTCCGTCACGTTTTCGACCGCGCGCAGGTGCTCGTCCGGCAGAAAATCGTGGATGGTGACCTGGGCAGGGTCGCCAGGGTAGCGCGAGCCGAATTGGAAGCCGGGGCGACAGGGCACGCTCTCCGCGCCGCACTGGATGGTCAGCTCCGTTGTGAGAGCAATCAGTTCCTTTCGGACTTCGATTACGGCCACTTGGGGCGTAGGGAGCCCGAGCCGCGCCGCCAGACGCGTGCCGAGCAATTCGTTGACCAGAATTCGCGGGTGTTGCGGGTTGTTCTGGAACTTGACGACGTAATACGCGTCACGCCCGTCGGGCTCGCGACACCGCATGAGATGGGCCTGCGCGCCTCCGCGCATCCGGCGAATGTGTTCCACAGCCAGCGGCATGGCCGGTATGGTAACGAAAGCAAGCGCCGAAGAACACCAGGAATCGGGGGAAGGGAAACAAAAGGGCAGAAAGCAAGAGAAAGGGAGCGGCCTTTCACCGGCAATGATTTGTCGAATCGGGAATTACTGCGTCCCAATCGGAGAGATGTGCGCCAATTGCGCACTGCTGACGGTCCTCTGCAATTCGCCGGTCGCCAGCCATTGCCCATTATCCATCCTGAACTGGTGTGCTGAGTTGGAAGTTCGCCGAATAAGTCCGGAGCTGTTTTTCCTGCTCTTTCGAGTCGGGGGCTTCTGGTGCCGATGGCGTACGCAACTGGCCGCTCCGGAATCAATCGGTAATGGGGAGAGCAAGCTCTCGCAAAGACAAAGCGGCGGCATCCCGAAGCTTCGGGACGCCGCACTCCACAGAGTGCTGAATTAGGCAGCGAACCTCTGGCTCAGGACACTAGCGACTGCTTGTTTCATCGCGGCACACCGCTCAAGCGCAGCTCACCGCCATGTGCGCGGACAGCGAAGGCGATGGCGGCGGCGATCACCAGGTCGTCGTGCGTTCCCGGAAGTGCGGCCGCTTCTCCATCGCCGCCGTATGCGAAGCTGCGGCATTGCTCGAGCAAGCGGCGCGATGCAAACGCAGATGGGGCATCGCGCAGCATTTTGGCCAGGGCGCCGATGGCCTGCGGTTTGGTGCGCGCGTTCATAGGCCAGCCGGGCCTGCCGTTGCCAGGGGTGCCTTCGGCGTGAGCGTAGAGCCGCGAATAGTTGAACTGATGCTGAAGGGCATAGAGCACGGCGTGGCCGTGGTTATTGCGTTCGACGGCGAGAAGCGCGCCGTTGTACCGCTCGGCAAGCCGCGCGAGTTCCTCCGCGAAGCGTCCCACGGGCCAGCGCCCCAGCAGCTCGGCACACTGCAGACCGGTCTCCAAATCCACCACCACCGCAGCGGAGAAATCTCCTTCCGCGCCGCCTTCGGCCACATCCGCGCCGATGACGTAGCAGCGCGCGGGCTGCGGCTCGAGCCAGACCGTCTCCGCGCCGTTCTGCGCCACGCGGAGCGGCGGAAGCAACTGCCGCAGGCGCGCGTCAATTACCGCCACGTCGAACACCGGCCGCCCGGAGACGAGAAAGCAATCGGTGTCCGTTTCCGCAAACTCCTGCGGCGCCAGGCTGCGGAACATCCGCACCAGGTGCCGGCGGAATTTGATCTGATCGAGCGTCAGTCGTTCGCGCTCGATCAGCGCGCGCTCCTCTTTGCTGAGCGGATCGAGCTGCTCGCCTGGGACGAGCGGCAGGCGATACGCCGGTTCCAGCCACCAGGGGAAGAAGTGCGGGGTGAACTGACCGTTCGGGAGCGCGGCGTGGAGCCATTCGGCGTGGAAGTACCCGCCGGCGCCGTGCGGAGTGGACTCGATTTCCACCGCGCCTCCCGGCGCCACCGCTCCCAGCAGCGCGGCCATGGTTTCCTGCGGGTTGCCCGGCCATAGTGCGACTTCGGACGCGTGCAGGTTGTGAACCGTCAGCCCGCGGCCGGCGTTGGCGTTGCCCGCCGTGTCCACGATGTAGCGGCTGTCCCTGCCGGCAAAGGCCAGTTCGCGGACGTTGGCGCGCGACGTCTCGATCACCCGGAGCAGGCCCGGAGTCAGGTGTTGAACGAACCGGTGCACGATGCGGAAGATCTGCTGGGCGGACTCCAGCGAATGCGCCACCTGGAGCGTAACTGTGCCCGGCCGGGAGATCGTCGCCAGAAAAAAGCGCGCGGCGATGTAGGTGGTCATCCCAAGTTGTCGCGCCTTCAGGATGATGTTGCGCGTGGTCTTCCGCTCAGAAAATTTCTTCTGCGCAGCGTTCGGCTGGAAATGCACAAGCCGGCCGGTGCGTTCGCGGATGTACAGCAAGACCGGGATTGCGGCATCCAGGCGGGTTGCTTCGATTCCGGGGCCAAAGATCAGCTCCGTCCAGGCAATCCGCACGCGCTCGTCGGGCCGGTCTGCAAGACTGTCGAGCACCATCTCAGGATTCAGCATCTGGTATCTCCCCTGATTCCTTTTCGACGAGCTTCTCCGAGACCTCTTCCCTTGCCGCTGCCAGCACCGCTGCATCGAGCCTGGGTGGTGAACAGGCGGCTGGCTGGTCGCCCCGGAGAAGGCCGAGAACGCTTTCCACGATGCTCCTCTCGAACTCACAGGCGAACAGCAGGCCGGGCTTGGCCAGCGTCAGGGCGATGGCGAAGGAACGCGAAAGCTCGGCGACGGACCAATCGGCAGTGTGCTTGAGGGCTGCGTTCTGCCCGGCGCTTCCTTCGTCGGCTTCCAGTGCTGCGCGCGACTTCATGTAGTGCAACTGCAACAGCACGTAGCTTTGCTCGAGGACGAAGGCCGTGGCCGCGGGCTCGACGGCGTGGCGCACCTCCGGCGAAATCAGCTCCGCCTCGATTTGCTCGTCGGTCACCTGCGGGCAGCGACGGCGGATTGCTTTCCGTTCTGCAGTGTTCCTGAAGAGCCGCGTCAGCACGGAGACGACAGCGAGGCGCGGCGAGGTCGCCTGGACTTTTGCAGCGGGAGATTTCGCCGCCTCTCCGGGCGTCCTGGCAACCTGCGTTTGTTGCTTTGGATTCTTCCGCTGGGATGACTTCTTCGCATGCGGTTTACGTTTCTTCATGGTTTCCTCCGGGCATGAGATTCGGCAGGCGGTTCGAGAGGTGTCGGGCTCGGCGGAACGACCCCGGCAATGGGGCGCAGCAGACCCTTGCTGCAAAAGGACTCGTGCAGCAGATCGAGCGCGCGCGCCAGGCAGCGCGAGACGTTGCGCTGGCTGGCCTGGAACTGCCGCGAGGCTTCCCATTCGGAGTGATCCTCCAGGACGCAGTAAGCAATCAGGCGCTGCTCGAACGGGGTCAGCGCGCTGATGCACCTTTCCACGTCGCAGACAAACAGCACGGCGTCCTCTAGTGCGCGGGCGGGCTGAGTGCGCATGCGCGTGCGAAAAATCTCGCGTCCCACGATGGAGGGCAGACGTCCGAGGGACAATGCCGTGCGCAGGAACCGGTGCAGCAGCACCATCGTCCGCGCGCGCGGATATGTGGCAAGGTTCATGGCTTCCCTCCGCGCGGGCGACCGCGCCCCGGATTGGGCATCCGGCCCCTGAGGTAAATCCAGTCCAATACCCGCACGCACGTGGCGCAGACTTCATCCGCGGCGCCGGGTTGAAACACGCGCAAAGAGCCGCAACGCGGGCAGTAGCCCAGCTCGAGGCGCTGCAGATCGTCTTGCGTAGCGGATGCTTCTGCGTTTGGCATGGGGCCTTGCTCGAAAACAAAAAGCCCTGCAATCCCGGCCCTTCGTTCGACCGGGATGCAGGGCTCCGGAGTAGGTTCCGTCAGACCTGCGTGCGTATGCTGTTGTTTTGCGGCGGGGCTCGAAGGCCCTCACCACCGGGTCGTTACGGCGCGGCCCCGGTGGCGGGCCGGCCGCTGATGTACAACTCCTCCAGAACGGTCTTGGTCATCTTGCCCTGGTGAAACGTGATGGTGATGCGCCCGGAAAACCGCAGGGCCTCGGCCAGCTTGGCTGCTGCGCGGGAAAGCGCTTCGCCCATGGCCAGCTTCCTGCGGAACTCGGCAAAGAGCCCGGCTTGGGCCGGGCGGCTGCGTTCTGGGCGACCAAGAGCGGAAGCCTGGTGGCAACTCTCCTCAGACCAATCGTCGGCCGTGCAGCGCGGCTCATCGGCGGGCGGCTGGGCGAGCTTTTGAAGCGGCGTGGTCGGGGGTTCCGCGGCAGCGGGCTTCGTCAAGCTATCCTGCAGGCTATGCAACATGTCACTATATTAGCGAAAAGCCATTCTTTGTCAAGTACTATTTTGCGCCCCTTGGAACTCCTTGATTCCGCAGCAGCTTTTACTTGAGTTTGTTAACTGCGCGTTATATTATTGCACCATGAGCTTCGTGGGTTTGCAGGACAGTCTGAGGCGGGAGCTGCGCAAGCGGATCGATAGCGGCGAACTGACCGGCATGGAGGTGGCGCGGCGGACGGGCTTCACGCAGGCGCACATCTCCAACTTCCTGAACAAGAAGCGCGGACTGAAACTTTCTGCGCTGGACAGGATGATAAAGGCCATCGGGCTAACGCTCTACGACCTGCTGAACCCGCATGAGCTGGTGAAGTTCGCGGCGGTGCCGGCGGGGTCTGACGTGGACTACGTGGAGGTTCCGCTGGTGGAAGGAGCCATCGCGGCGGGGAGCGAAGTGATCGTCAACGAGGAAGTGAAGGAGCTGCTCAAGTTCCGGCGCGCGTTTCTGACGCGGGTGCGGCCCGAGCTGGCGGCAGTGCCGCGCGGCGCTGGACGCAAGAACTGGACGCGATTCGTGCTGATCAAGGTGGACCAGAAGGAAGGGCTTTCCATGTGGCCACGCGT
>Ga0073934_10005233_pt1 | contig 20358 bp, 26 predicted proteins | sample LarsenN4metaG_FD_76834 | JGI IMG/M metagenome (GOLD analysis project Ga0073934, IMG submission 76834) | Hot spring sediment bacterial and archeal communities from British Columbia, Canada, to study Microbial Dark Matter (Phase II) - Larsen... ... | reverse complement strand
GTCTGTCGGGCTTTGATTCACCATGCCATGCCGCTCCAATGGCCGCATTGCCCGATTCTGGTCGGCTTCGGCACGCGGAGGCAAGGTGTGGCACATCTCTTGCCAAGGTTCATCAATAATGATCGATATACCAGTAGGAATATAACAGATAACGAGGCAGATCAGGTCCCACCGCGATACCTTCCTGTTGATGCCGCGCCCGCCGGGAGGCCCGAATGCCGGGTCCTGAACCGCCACACAGCCCAGAAGCAAGATGATGATCGAGAAAGACACGATTCCCTGTGTGAAATATTGTCCGCACCATCACCGGGTCTGGAGCCCGAAAACCCGCACATGGAAGGTCGTCCCCGCTGACTTCATCGCCGAGTTGCGCCAGGCTGACTTACCTATCGATGTGGTCGAGCGGCCGTGCTCGCGCTGCGACAAGTAGACCGGTTTGGAAGACGTCCCCTTCGAGCGGAACTCTGCGATGCAGAGAGGCCTTTTCGGTTGGATCGCATCCGGGAGTATTGGCTCGTCTAACCAGCGTGGGATGCGCTGCAGAGATCATCGAACGCGACCGCCTTAGCCCATCGGGTCGAGAGGATACCAAGCGAGACCTTCGCAGAGGCGACGTGCAGCCTAGCGGTGCGGCACGCGGATGCCCACCTCATCCAAGTGCCGGAGCAGGTCAGCGGGATCCTCGTACACCCGATAGGCACCCGCCCGTTCTAGTTCTTCCTGCCCATAGCCTCCCGAGAGGAAACCCACGCCCAAGGCTCACGCCCGGCGTGCGGCGAGCATGTCCCACACGCTATCCCCGACCACCATCGCCTGGGCGATGTCCACGCCGAGACGGGCGGCAGCGGCGAGAAACAGGTCGGGATCGGGCTTGGCGTGCTCCACCGCATCGCGGGTAATGACGGGTACCTCAGCGGGAACGTCGAGGAGTGCGAGCACCGGGCTGGCGGTTTCCTGGTAGCCACTCGTGGCGATGGCCCACGGCACACCCAGCTCGCTCAAGAGTGCCAGCAAGTCCCGGGCGCCGGGGAGGGCGCGCACCTGGCTCAACCGCCGCCGATAGGCATCAGCATGGAGCTGGCGCAACCGAGTGGCGTCGTCAGGGCTCACCGGCCGTCCGGTCTCTCGGAGCAGGGCGTGGGCGATCAGACCGCCGCTCATGCCGATGCGGCGGTGGATGCGCCAGACCGAGACGGTAATGCCAGCGTGATCGAGGGCTTCTTGCCAGGCGAGGACATGTTGGTAGACACTGTCGACGAGCGTGCCATCCAGGTCGAACACGAAGGCTTGGTTGCTGCGCATGGACGGCTCCTTCCACGATGGCTCCGCCAGCGTCGCCTGGCACATCGCTGAGGCGGTGTCATGAAACTGCTACAATCCGGACTATCGTCGTGATGGCATTGACCTGTGCAGACGTTTGCCGCCCAGCCCGAAGTGGCTCAGGGGCACGCCAAGCTAGTCTCTGCAGGAAAAGGTACCACGATCTTCCGGAAAAGTGGAATCGGGTGGGATACCTCAGGCCGTGCGCTCGAGCATTCGCTCCAACCGCTCCAGGACATCGATGGTTGGCAGCTCGGAGCGCCTGACCTTCATTCCGTGAGCCAGCCGGCAAACGGCATCAATGGCGGCGAGCAGGAGGGGGCGAGGGGCATCGACATAGCCCTCAGCCCCCGTCGTCGGCAAGGTCACCTCGAAGAGCACACCGGAAAGCTGCCTTCCCAGCGTCACCGGAATTCGCCGCACCCGGATCGGTGGTTTCCGCCCACGCCAAAGCTCTTCAAGGGACGCGATCTCGCGCCAAACGCCGAGGCGATCTCGACAACACCGATTAGGGCAAGGTACACAGAGTTTCCCGAGGTGGGTTGCACAATGGTTTTGACCCAGGCACTCCTCCGCTCTGGGGCATATCGCTTCACCACGGCACTGCTGTCGAAGCAGTATGTCATCAACCCTCGCCTCGCATGACGATGATCTCCTCCGACAAGGGAACTTTCAGCCGGGCCAAGACGGTTTCCAAAGCTTCACGGTTTGGCGTTTCGCCTAGATGCAATGGGCTCATCATGGCGTCCGCTAAGGCCTGCTGCTTTTCCAACGTCATCACCAGGCCGGACTCCCTGAGCGTGTGCCATACTCGCTCTTTTCTGGTCCTCTCTGATAGTCGCTTCTCCAGCCACATATACATCGCTTCCGCTACGACCTGACTGAGCGCGGCATCGGAGGGAATCTGTCGCCGCACCTGTTGTAACAGGTCGGATGGTAATTCCACCTGGACTGACTCCATGATTTCATCCCCCATGCCATCTACGGGATGGCGGTATGGAAGTCGTCGACGGCTTCCGGGTCAAGCGTCTCAATATGGAAGCGGATGGCCGAGGTACCTTCACTGAGCACCTCGTCGTAGGAATCCCCTTGACTCACCACCACACCCTTCAGTCCCAAAGAATAGGCGACGTAGCCGTCGGGATGTTTTTCGATAACGACCTCGATCTGTGTCATGGGTCTGCATCCCTGTCTTGGTTTGAAAACTATGCCGGCCACCCGCTCATGTTACCTCACGCAGACAGGCCAACATGCCCGACACGGCGGGATCGTTGGTTTGTCCGCCGAGCATGATGCGCAAGCCCGACAGCGCCCAGCGGTTGGCATCCGGGCCGAAGCTGGTGGTGCGGGACAGCCAGTAGGCCGCCTCCTCACGGGTGAAGCGGGCGACGCGCCGGGCGATCACCTCGGCGCGGTCCCCATCTGTGACCCGTTCCTGTAAGCGAAAGATCAGGGCTAGCTTGGCACCCGCTACCTCATCCAGCAGCAAACCGAGGCGTAATCTCAACCCCTCCTGGGACAGAGAGCGCTCCACCCCAGCGGGCACGCTGGCGTCGTCGCACACCCCTCCGACAATCTGGCAAGCAATCGGCAAGCACCGCCGGAGGGGCTCGCCGGCCAGATGTCCCCGCTCCACCAACCGACTGCGCTGCTGGCCGCTCAACGGTAAGGAGAGCTGTGCGGTGTGCTCACCGGGGCTGCCGCCTTGGCGCTCCTTGATGACCAGCACCGGCACGGGCAGGTTTTTTCCACTCGGTGACGCGCAGGACATAGGGCGCGCGGAGCCAGGAGGGGGTTAGGTGCCGCTCATAATGGGTGCGAAGGTCTAGGGCTTTCTCGGTCGTGGTCATTGTGGCGTCCGTCGCAGGGCTTGCAGAAGTGGGCATTGTTCATCGGGGTCGCGAATCTCCACATACCCTGCCGTGTTGGGGCCGGCTTGGATCACCGTGGCCAGAGACTATACGTCGCGCTGGCTCGGCCGCGATAGGCGTCGACCACCTGGCTCAGGCTGGCGGTGAAGATCTCCGGGTTGAAGCTGCCTTGCAGCAGATCGGCGCGCGGTTGGCAAGTGTCGCGGATGGATTGCATGGGCAGGGTCCTATTCAGTAAACGGCATGTGCTTAAACGTCCTCGAACCACACGATGGGTGGTCGAGGTCATCCTCTCTATATGGACATTCTCAAGGCCAAGCGGCAGCCTCCGTTATCCTCACCAGAGGTTTCATTTGCACCGTTATGGGCCCTATCAATGACACGCGCATCACACATCGTCAAGTTGTTTTTGCCATGGCAAAACGTCCTGACTTCCTTCCCCGCCTGCATAGGTTTCGCGCCAACGATCTTCTCCAAGAAGATCGAGCACTACAACCGTGTAAGATTGCTTGGCCATTACGGCACTGTCGCTTTTGGTTACCCATTGATTCGCAAAGGCAGCCACCAGTCCCGCTTTATCTTCTTCGCGAATACGCAAGCACTCTGAGGCTTGGATCTTGCCTTGCAGTGTATGCCATTGGTGGTCTTCTTCAGATCTCTGCGTCGGCTCACCTCACACCACCCGCCACCTCGGCGCGGTGAGCACGTCAGGTCCGACCCATCCGAGCGTGCTCTCGGTGCAGCAGCCATCCTGTGTGGGCCTTCTTAGCGTATTCTGTGCGGAGGGTGTGTAGGTGCGTCACGTCGCCGCTCGAGCAGGACATCCTTGCAGTTGACGCGCCATCCGTACCTTAGTATGATAGGCCTGCTTCGCCAGAAGTAGAAGCCGCTGATGGCGGCGATGACGGACAAGGAGCACGCCAATGACGGCAATTTGCACCAACCCCTTCCCACTGCTCCGACCTATCCGTTGTCCCCTGATTCGGGTCAGGTTTTTGGTAAGACCTCGACTCCTGACGCGCCTGTAACCGCCTGCTCCCCGGTGAACCGCATACGCGCCAGGTTCAGACCCCCTCTCCCGCTGGGAGAGAGCTGGGGTGAGGAAATCCCAAAGGGAGAACTGCACCGGGGTCAGTGTCGTGTCCGAAAAATACCGATCGTTGTTACCGCCTCAATGCGGGAGGACATGGGGGACCGCCGACATGGGCACGGGTGAACCCACTGACAGGCCGCTGCTCGAAGTCCGCGAGCTGAAGACACATTTTTTTACGCGCGCTGGGATCGTGCGAGCGGTCAATGGCGTGAGCTTCAGCGTCATGCCGGGTGAGACCCTGGGGTTGGTGGGCGAATCGGGCTCGGGCAAGACCATCACGTGTCTATCCATTCTCAAATTGCTGCCACGCGGCGCACGCCTCATCGCTGGCCAGGTGCTTTTCGAAGGGGAAGACCTTGTTTCCAAACCGGAAGCGGACATGGAAGCGATCCGTGGCAGGCGCATCGGCCTGATCTTGCAAAACTCGATGGCCGCGCTCGATCCGGTGTTTACGATTGGTACGCAGGTCGCTGAGCCGCTGGTGGTGCATCAGAAACTCTCATGGAAGGCGGCCTGGCAGCGCGCCGTGGAACTCCTCCGTATGGTTCGCATCGGCGCTCCGGAAATCCGCGTCAAGCATTATCCGCACGAGCTCAGCGGCGGGATGCGGCAACGCGCTTCCAGTGCCGCGGCTATCGGCCCTGTGCCCTCGCTGCTCATCGCTGATGAGCCGACCACGGCGCTGGACGTCACGACCCAACGCCAGTATTTGGACCTGTTGAAGGAGATCCAAGCTGAGACAGGGATTGCCATCATCTTCGTCACCCATGACATGAGCATCATCGGTAACCTGTGCGATCGCATCGCCGTGTTTTATGGCGGCTTGGTGGTGGAGGCGGGCCCGAAGGCGCAGGTCTTTAACCAACCCTCTCACCCTTACACCCAGGCCTTGCTGCGGGCCATTCCGATCCTGGGGCAAAAGGTCGAGCGCCTGGAGAGTATCCGTGGCGAGCCGCCCAATCTGGGGCGCTTACCGGCCGGGTGCCCGTTCCATCCACGCTGCGAGTATGTCACCGACATCTGCCGCCGTGGCGACCCACCGCCGGTGTTCCAATTGCAGGACGCGCGCCAGGTCAGATGTTGGCTGCGGGAGGATGAGCATGTCGGGGAGCCTCTTAGAGGTCCGGAGCCTGACCAAACACTTTCCCGTGAAAAGCGGCCTTCTCAAGCGTAGGACGCTTGGCGCTGTGAAGGCTGTGGATGGCGTCGATTTTGCCATCAACTCTGGGGAAACGTTTGGCCTGGTGGGGGAATCGGGGTGCGGCAAGACGACGGTGGCGAACCTCATCCTGCTGTTGCATATGCCGACCGCGGGGGAAATCCGGTTCCGCGGTCGGCCGCTGACCCAGCTCATGAGCACGGATCTCAAGGAGTATCGGCGCTCGGTGCAGGCGGTCTTCCAGGATCCCTATGGGGCGTTGAACCCGCGCATGCGGGTCGGCGACATCATAGCAGAACCGCTGCTGTCCCATGGGCATGGCCGTCGGGAGCGACAGAGGCGTACGCACGAAACACTGGCGGCCGTTGGCTTGCCTGACGACAGCGAGCGCAAGTTCCCGCATGAGCTCAGCGGCGGCCAGCGCCAGCGCATCGGCATCGCCCGCGCCTTGACGCTAGAGCCCGAGTTGATCGTGCTCGATGAGCCGGTGTCCTCGCTCGATGTCTCCATCCGCTCACAGATCCTCAACCTCCTGAAGGATATTCAACGGCAGATGGGCATCTCGTACCTGCTGATCAGCCATGACCTCGCCTCGGTGGAATACATGTGCCATCGCATCGGCATTATGTATTTGGGCAAATTGGTGGAGGTGGGCGACGCCGCCGACATCTGTCGCCGTCCGCTGCATCCGTATGCCGCGACCCTCGTGGCGGCGGCCACGCCGCCGGGACATACGCCGCCGTGGCAGCTTCCCATCGTCGGCGAAGTCCCCAGTCCCCTCGACGTCCCTGTGGGCTGCGGCTTCCATCCGCGCTGTCCCTACGCGATGCCGGTGTGCCGCCAGATCACCCCCACGCTCACGGACGTGGAACCACACCGCCAGGTGGCGTGTCATCTGTACCCTGATGAGATTCAGCGTATCGACAAGGGAAAAGGGGAGGTATGACGATGCGACTGTTCAGCCACCTATGGACGATCTTCATCTGCGTCATCATCTGGGGCGTATGGGCCGGCCCCGAACTGATGCTCGGCACCGTTGCCAACGCAGCGCCAGCGACACAGGCGATCGCCCCGCCGCCTTCGGTTGAACGATTGACGATCGCCGTTGAATCCTGGGGAAGCGATGAGATCAACCCCGTGCAGATGAAGACCGCCAACTTTCTCATCAGCAATCATCTGCCCATGCTGGTGACCCGCGATGAACATTACAATGTGGTTCCCGCCTTGGCGACCAAATGGGAAGGGAGTCCGCAGGGGTGGACCTTTATGCTCGATCCCACCGCCAAGTGGGAAGATGGCGTCCCGATCACGGCGGAGGATGTCAAATTCTCGTTCGAAGCGGCCATGGGCATGCATGGCTTCCAGGGTTCAGTGGTTGGCGGCCGGATCAAGCGCAGCGTCGAGGCCGTGGAAGTCCACGATGCCCATACGGTATTCGTTCGCACCAAAACCCCCGACGCGGGCTTCTTCACCTTCTATAGCGGGGCGGGGTACGTCATTTTTTGGATTGTGCCCAAACACTACCTGACCAAGGTTGGCCATGATGGGTATGTCAAGAAGCCTTTGGGCGGTGGGCCTTATACGGTGAAGCAGTGGGTCCCAGGTCATCGCATCGTCTATGAGCGCAACGAGGACTTCTGGGGCACATATCCCTGGTATCGAAAGTCCCAAGTTAAGGTGATGGAGGTGATCCGCGTGCCCGACGGCGCCGCGCTTCGCCATGCTGAAGAGTGGGCAGGCCGATGTCATCGTCCCCGTCGACCTGGCGATCGCCAAGGACCTCCCACGGCAGCGGGGCAAGGGCGTCTGGGTCAAACCGTTGTTTGGCACAGCGCAGGCGCTGATTTCCTTTAACTCCGTGCTGGCGAAACAGGAGGGCAAGTGTCCGAGCGAGCCCTATTGGTCATGCTGGCCGAAAGACAATCCCGACGTCGAGGTTGGCCCCTTCGCCGACATCCGGGTGCGCGAGGCCCTGGAGTTGGCCATCGATAAAAAGACCATCAGCGCAAGGATCCACGGCGGCTTGACCACGCCCACGGGTTCGGTCTATAGCCTTGACTCCTTCGGCTGGCGCAAAGAGGTGGCGAATCAGCTAGTGTATGATCCTGAGCAGGCTCGACAACTCTTGAAGGAGGCGGGCTACCCCAACGGCTTCTCGACGAAGCTCTACTTCGCCAAGGCGAGGCCAGGCATTCCCGAGTATCTCGAGGCGGTGGTCTCCATGTGGGATAAGATCGGCGTGAAAACCCAACTCATCGAAGTGGAAACAGGCACCTACTGGGACCGCATCAGGGCCCCAACGCGGGCCTATCAGCCCCTCGTGCTCTGGACTTGGGGTCGCCAGGATGATGCTAGCATCATCGCCGATTATAGCTTCCACCGGGCTGGCACCTATGTGGGGGCCTTCAATGAGCGGACCAACGAGCTCTATGCACAGCTCATGCGCGAGTGGGATGACGCCAAGCGCGCCAAGCTGATCGCCGACATCGAAGATGAAGTCCTGGCCAACCGGTGGTACATCCCCTTATACAATTTCTCGATCGTGTATGGCTACACAGATCGGGTGCTGGAGCATCCGCATCGACCCGTCACCAGCCATATCTTTGACTTTTGGCGCGTCATGTTAAAGGATTAACGATCCCAGAGATCAGCGTTCAACCGTCGGCGCTCCAGGGGGCACGAGGCGATTCTTGCCGACCGGCTTTCCATAATTGCCCCATTTCAGGTGCTTTCCCCGTGGCGTAGAGGTGCGAAGGTATCGCCTGAGAAACACCTTACCCCAGACTGTGTGGAAGCTCAGCTTTTCACAAATGGGCGTTGATGGAATCAAGAGCTTAGGAGGTCAACAATGCCAAAATTCGGGGTTTTCACATAGTCTGACCCCGTAGCGGACGGGGGGCCGCGGCGCAATGCGGCTCTTCGGGTTCGTCAGTGGTTTGCGGTGGTTTCGCCCGCGTCGCTGAGCGTGGAGCGCTCGGCTTCAAAAATACCACAGCCTCTCCAAGAAAATCTGTCAGACAAGGAGTAAGATCTCCCTGACCGGGAGCTTCCCACACTTGAAGGCGCATTCCAGTAAGGAAAGAGCCATGACTGTTTATGAACGTGCGGTTGCCAAAATGCAGCAATTACCCGAGCCACTGCTCCAGGAGGTCAGCGACTTTATTGACTTCCTGCTCGTCAAACAAGATCCGACGCAGTGGGAGTTATGGACCCACTTTCGTGGGGCGCTCGACTTAGCGGAAGCAGACTTGGCCGATTACTTACGCAACTTGGAAATGTATGAGGAGAGCCTAGCCCGCGGAGACATCCGATGGTGACAGTGGTCCGGGGGGACGCGATCCTGTGTGACCTGAACCCTGTGGTCGGGACAGAGCAGGCGGGCGTCCGGCCAGCTCTTGTTGTCCAAATCGACCGTGCGAACACTGTGAGTCCTCATACCATTATTGTGCCGTTTACGACACGCATTCGTCGTGCCGTGTTGCCGTCGCATGCGCTGATTCCGGCAGGTGTTGGAGGCTTAACCCACGATTCCGTGGTTCTCTGCGAGCAAATTCGGGTCATCGATAAACGCCGGATCATCCGCGTGCTGGGCCACGTCGATGACACCCATATGGAAGAGGTGGCACGAGCGCTGCGGACCATCCTCGGGCTGTAAACGGTGTCTCTGAGTGCTCCGGTGCTGAGGAGTACCAAGCTGCCGCAGCGTTAGGAGCTGAACCGAACAAGGGTGCGTAATCGACCGCTTACAGCGTCCGCTCCTGCGTCGCTCCAGCTTCCAGCGGTGGCTGACATCTAGTGTCTGCTGCTATGACTTCCAAATGACCGGCCGGGGAGGACAGCGACGCCCAGCGGCTCAGTCGACCAGGGACTGGTCAGGGGTGGTTTCGCCCCCGCCGCTGGGCCGCCCCCCGTTCGTCTTCTTGCCCGACCCTTCTTTACGTTCGGCGGTTTCTGGTTTAGAATCTGCATCGTCGATGGCAGGACAGATCATGCAGACGAAAACCGTCGACGTATACGAGGCGCAAACCCACCTTATCGAACTGTTATCGCTGGTGTTCGCCGGGACTGAGATCACCCTAATGGCAGGGAGCACTCCACTAGCCCGCATCGTGCCTATGGCGGGGGTCCCCTACGCCGCATGTTGCAGGGTTACACCCCGGTGCTATCTGGACGAGCGAGGATTTTGACGAGCCGTTGCCGGAGGACTTCTGGATAGGTACGCCATGAAAGTGCTGCTGGATACCCACGCCTCCATTTAGTGGGATAGTGATTCCATCCAGCTCTTTCCCCAGGCCCGCGCGGCATGTGAGGACCGGACGTCGGCGGTCGAGGGTAGCTCACGATGGGTCGATATGCCGTAAGGCGCGTCGTGGACGGCATGATCACCATCTGGGTTGTCAGCCTGCTCATCTTCTGCCTGCTGCGGCTGACCGGGAACCCCATTGAGATCCTCGCGCCCCCGGAGGCGCTGTTCGAAGACAAAGAGCGGCTGAAGATCATCTACGGTTTGGATAAGCCGCTTTGGCAACAGTATATAAATTTCGTCAAGGGGATCGTGCAGGGCGATTTCGGCATGTCCCTGCGTTGGGGTGACCAGAATGCCTTCGATGTCGTGATGAGTCGAGTGCCAGCCACGGTGCAGCTCTCTGGCGCCGCCCTCGTTTTCTCGATCATCGTGGGGGTGAGCATGGGAGTGCTCTCAGCCGCCAAGCCCGATACGATCGTCGACCGTGTGGGCAAGGTCTTGGCGATCGCCGGTCAGTCCATGCCGGTGTTTTGGACGGCGCTGTTGTTGATTCTGCTCTTCTCCGTTTATCTGGGCTGGTTGCCCAGTGCGGGCGGGGTAAACCGGTCCGGCCTGAAAGCGCTCATCTTGCCCGCCGTGGCGCTGGGCTGGTTCTTCGTGGCCGCGCACATGCGCATCGTGCGCTCAGCCATGCTGGATGTCCTGAACTCAGAATATGTCAAGATGCTGCGGGCGAAGGGGATGCCTCGCCGCATTGTGCTCTGGAAGCACGCGTTGAAGAACGCTTCCATGCCCATCTTCACCATGTTCGCCCTCAACTTCGCCGTCCTCATCACTGGCACCGTCATCACCGAAACCATCTTCACCTGGCCTGGGATCGGGAGTCTGGTCGTGGATTCCATCCAGGCGCGGGACTATACCGTGGTGCAGACACTGGTGTTCTTCGCCAGCGCGGTGATCGTGCTCACCAATATCCTGGTCGACATCATCTACGCCTGGCTTGACCCGAGAATCCGCTTCACCTGAGGCACTGACGATGGCTGAGGGACGAGACATCGGGCTACAGCCCTTGGGGGGCCGCTGGCAACCGCGCATGGCGCGCCCAGCAGCCACCGCCAAGTGGCTACAAGGGACCTTGCGTGGTGCCCCCACAGTGTCGTTGTTGATCCTCGTCACCGCCACGGTGTGTGCGATCTTTGCGCCTTTCCTGGCCCCCGACAACCCGATTCGGGGGGACCTCACCAGCCTCCTCGAGCCTCCGAGCCCAGCGCATCTGCTGGGCACGGATCATCAGGGACGGGATATTTTGAGCCGCCTCATTTATGGGGCGCGGATTTCCGTCAGCGTCGGCTTTCTGTCGGTGTTCCTGGCCAGTGGCATCGGCACGCTTGTGGCGGTGTCGGCCGGCTTCCTCAAAGGCTGGGTGGACAGGCTGCTCATGCGCCTCACCGATGGCTTCCTGGCGTTGCCCTACCTGATGGTCGCGGTGACGGTCGTCGCCATCCTGGGGCCCAGCCTCCGGAATGTGATCCTGGTCATCGGCCTGTTGCGGTGGGTTGATTATGCCCGCATCTTACGGGGTGAAGTCTTGAGAACGTCCGAGATGGATTTCGTGCGCCTGGCCGTGGTCGCTGGCTGCAGTCGGCGTCACATCATCCTCCGTCATATTTTCCCCAATATCCTCAATAGTCTCCTGGTACTGTGCACGCTCCAGTTAGGGACGGCCGTGATCTTGGAAGCCTCGCTGAGTTTCCTGGGCCTGGGGGTACCGCGTCCGACGCCATCGTGGGGCACGATGCTCGCGGAGTCTCAGCCCTATCTGTGGACGACATGGTGGCTGCCGCTGTTTCCCGGCGTGGCCATTTCCTTATTGGTGATGGCCTGCAATCTGACGGGGGATTGGCTGCGCGACCGCTTCGACCCGACGACCAGACAGTTATGAGTGCTGAGGAGCGAGTGCAGCACACGGATACCCGTCAACAGCCGGGGTCGATGTTAGCGTGCGATCGCCGGTGAAATCTGTGCGTGTTGTGCAGATAATGCTTCGATGGCGGCGATGACGGCGTCCGTCGTCATCACCTGACAATAACAATCGTCCAGAACTTCCAGGGCCAAGCGGTGGTGTTCAGAGGTCAGCGCGGCACAGGCGTCATCCAGCAGGATGACATTGTAATCGCGGTCACCGGCGTCCCGTACGGAGGTCTCGACGCAGTAATTGGTCACGACCCCCGAGAAAATGAGGTTCTTGATGCCCATATTGGCCAGGATCTGGTCGAGGTTCGAGCCGTTGAAGGCACCGGAACAGCCCTTGGTAATGACCAGCTCGTTCTCCCTGGGCGCGATCTCCGCCAGGATCTCTGCCTCTTTCGATCCAGCCGGCGCGAACAGCTTCAACCGTTTGTGAATCGGGCTCACATCCCGATAATCTTTGACCAGTGACGCGATTCTCAGGAAGATCACCTCGATGCCGCGTCGGCGGCAAACCTGTTGCAGCCGTTGGATATTGGGGATCACCACAGTCTCGATGCGGCTGAAGTAATACTCGTATTTCACTTCTGTGCCCTGTCTTTTGGCCGCGGCCCCCATGCCGTAGTGGCGATGGGCGTCCAGATACTGCATGTCCACGATGACGAAAGCGGTCCGTTCAGGTGCGAGATCGAAGCTGGGCAGACTACTGAACACGCCCCCCCACTTGTTCGACTGGTCTTGAGAGTCCACCATCCGGTCGGCCATGAGCTTCACCTCCTTAGGCTGAGAAGTTTGTCACGCCATGCCTTGCGAGCTCTCTCAGCGCTGCTTGTCACAGCTGTCTCCGCGTCGGGTCGAAGCGGTCGCGCAGCCAATCGCCAGTGAGGTTGCTGGACATCACCAGCAGCGAGATGGCGATGCCGGGGATCAGCGGCAGCCACCAGACGTTATAGAGGTATGGTTGGGATTCAGCCAGCATCGTGCCTAGGGAGGAAAGCGGTCGCGGCACCCCCAGACCCAAGAAGCTCAGAGCCGATTCAAAGATCACGGCGATGCCAAGCTCCAGCGTGGCGAGCACCAACAGCGAATTGACCACGTTCGGGAAGATATGGCGCACGATGATGGCGCGCCTGGTGGCGCCAGCCACGAGGGCCAGGCGGACATATTCCATGCCGGCGATCTTCATGACCTCGCTCCGCAGCACACGGGCGTAACTCATCCAGCGCAATAAGCCGATGACCAGGATCACATTCAGCAGGCTGGGGCCCAGCATAGAAACCACCGTGACCGCTATCATCAGGAACGGCAGCGCCATGAAGCCATCGGTGATCTGCATGAGCACGCCGTCCAGCCAGCCTCTAAACAGGCCGGCAAACATGGCGATCGCCGTGCCCATGGCGCCGGACACGAAGACGGCGAGAAGGCCCACCGTCACCGAGATCCGCACCCCATAGATCAGGCGGCTCAAGACGTCGCGACCGAGGTGGTCGGCCCCCAGCAGGTGGCCGGAGAAGCCCGGAGGCACGAAGATTTTCGATAGGTCGCCTTTGATCGGATCATAGGGGGCGAGCCAAGGGGCGAAGATGGCGCAGATCACCGCGGCGGTGAGGAACAGCAGCGAGAACTTCGGGGCGCCTCGGAAGATCTCTTGAAGCCGGGTGGCCCAGCCCACACGCGCTAGCGGTCGCGCACGAGGTGTCTCCAGCAGAAGGCTGTCGTTCTTCACCTCAGATCTCGTCATACGGCTCTCCGCCTACTCCAGTCTGACGCGGGGGTCCAGCCAGGCGTAGCATAGGTCGACGACGATGTTGACGACCACGATGATGGCCGCTGAGAAAAAGACCACGGTCTGCACCACGGTGTAATCCCGGGCGAAAATGGAATCCACTAAGAGCCGGCCGACGCCCGGCCAGGCAAAGATCGCTTCGGTCACTACGGCACCGCCCAAGAGCAGGGCAAAGTTGACGGCGAAGAGGGTAATGACCGGGAGAGAGGCGTTCTTGAGGGCGTGCTTCCAGATGACCAGCCGGCGCGGCGTGCCCTTGGCCCGCACCATCTTGACGTAATCCGACTCCAGCGCGTCTAGCATGGCAGAGCGGACCAAGCGGGCATTCGCCGCCACCTGAAACCAGCCGAGCGAGACAGCTGGCATGATCAAGCCTTTGAGCCCAACCCGGTCCGGCCCTCCAGCGCTGGGGAGCCAGCCTAGGTAAATGGTGAACAGCAAGATGAGGAGCAGACCCAACCAGAAGGCGGGCATGGATTGACCGGTGATGGCCAACACCTTCACGATGCGGTCGGCGATGGAATTGGGCCTGGTGGCGGATACAACCCCAAAAACCAACCCCAGCACCATCGCGAACATCAAGGCGCTGCCGACCAATTGAACCGTCGCCGGCAGACGGCTGAGGTAGACGTCGAAGGCGTCCTGGCGCCCCCAACGCACCGATTTCCCGAAGTCGCCGGTGAAGATGCTCTTGTTGAACAGCAGGTACTGCACATAGATGGGTTTGTTGAGGCCGTATTCTTCCTTCATGCGCTCGCGATCGGCGAGCGTCATTTCGGGCAGGGACAAGAAATCGATGGGGTTCCCGATCACCCGCATCAACAGGAATACCGCTAATGTCGTCAACCACAGCGTGATGAGCCCACGACGCAGTCGCTTGAAGATGTACTGTCTCACTGCACTGCTCCGCAGCTTAGATGACGTAAGCGTTTATGCGAAGAGCAGGCCCCGCGGCATCGAGGTAAGAAACAGCATCTTCCTCGCTGTCTCGATGGCTGCCGTTCACTTGCGTACGACGATGCGCCAGAGTTGCTCAAACGCCGCGGCATGCGGGGGTGTGGGATGTGCCAGGACGCGGTCGCTGTAGCCGATGACCATCGAAACCTCGGCCATGGGGATTTGCCAGCGCTGCTGCAGGACGTGATCCTCGAGATCGGCCAGGGCCTGTAAGCGGAAGGCTTCGTCCATCGTCGTGCTGAGCTTCTCGTAGAGCGCGTTGGTGCGCTCATCCCAACAGCAAATATAGGCGCCGCTCCGATGGTAGCCAAATCCGGCGATAATGCCGGCGTCCTCCTGTCGACCCCAGGTCTGGACGATCAGCGGTCGGAACCTGCGCTCGAACACCCCGCCCGTCGAACCGGCGGTCGGCCGGCAACAGCGCGCGATGAATTCCGTGGGCTCATGCTCGATGATCTTGACCTCGATGCCCACCTCCTTCCAGAAGGACGCTGCCGCCTCCAGCCATTCGCGAATGCCTGGTGAGTTGACGAAGTTCCCCCAATGAATGGTAGTCGAGAAGCCGTTCGGGTAGCCGGCTTCCGCCAGCAGCTGCTTGGCTCGCGCCGGATCGTAGGGGGAGACCCCGCGCTCGCGCCGATGCCCGACGGATCCCGTAAACCAGAAGCTGGTCATCGGTTGGGTGAAGCCGAAGTGCGCCTTGTTGCTGATGGCCGCCTTATCCAGGGCGAGCTCCATGGCCTCGCGGACGCGGATATCATCGAAGGGCTTGAGCTCCTCGGGGGCCGGCTTCTCCGGCGCGTCTTTGATCGCCTGCAAATTCACGAAGAGCAGATTATAGTTACCGGTCGCCGTGATGGTTTGCGTCCACACCCCTCCCTTGTTGGGATTGACGCCGCGCCGTCCAGCGGCTTCCGACCGTGGCAAGTCCTTCGCCAGCGCGTAGGGGATGTTGACCGCGACATCGGCCTGTCGGCTCCTCAGCAGGGCAAAACGGGCGGCGGCATCGGGCGCGAGGACGATTTCCAGGGTCTTATGCTGCGGCTTGTGGAACCACGGCGTGTCACCCCAGAAGTCCTCCCAGCGCTCAAACACGGCTCGCTCCCCGGCTTTGAACTCCTTGAGCAGGTAGGGTCCGCCGCCCAGGGGTTTCTGTTCATAGCCCTCGATGCCCACTTTTTGGTAATAATGCGGCGGCCCGAAGAGGATGGTGTGGTATCCGATGCCGCCGTAAAAGGCCAGGAATTCGGGGACAGGACGCTTCGTCTTCACAAAGAAGTGTTTCGAGTCGATGACCTGCACCGCATCGATCTGCTCTCTGAAACGCGCTGCCGTGCGGTGGGCCTTGAATGTGGGCGCGTGATCGCCGCGCATGGCTTCGAAGTTCCACTTGATGTCTTCGGCGGTGATCGGCCTGCCGTCTTGCCATGTGGCCTTGGGATGAATGGTGGCCGTAAACCCCTCAGCGCTCAGGCTCCATTCGGTGAGGAGCCCCGAGACGATGCTGTGGTTCTCATCCCGCAGTAAGAGGAGGAGGCTGATAGAGTCTTGGAGGAAGTTCGGCCCTGCGCTCTGCAGCGTGTTAAAAGTGTCCCATCCCCAGCTGTCGACCGCCACTGTCAGCTTATCCACCGTAGCCGCCGCGCCGCCGACCGTCGGTTGCGGATCCGCGCTGGCGCCAGCGCTGACCATATTGGCCATGCCCAAGACGCCTGCCGCGGCGCCGGCCGCCTGGGTGAGGAATTGCCGCCTGGTTTGTCCACGTCCATGGTGCGCCATGTCATCCTCCTTCGCGCTTATAACTGTTTTCTCGTCGCGTCGAGGCGGTCGTGCAACCGATCGCCGGCGGGGATACAAGCCATCACCAGCAGGCTGATAGCCAGGTCGGGGATCAAAGTCATCCACCAGGTGATGCCCACGGCGCCTGAGATCAGGTGGGCGAAGTTGACTGCGGACAGGGTGAACGCCGAGATGGCGGCCCAGACCACCCCGGCGGCCACCCCCCGGACGATGGAGTACAGCAACGCTGCCGTCAATTCCAGGGCGGCCGAGATCTGTTCCAGACATACATCAAGGGCCGCTCCTTGGGTGCCGCGCAGGGAGCGCCCGAACTCGCCGATAAGGACGTGCTTGTCGTAGAGCGGATACCGTTCCCACACCGGTTCATCCAGGCCGCAAAATTCGGTTTTTTAGCGTGGTTCGCAGGGCTAGCCTTCGACCTCATAAAGACCTGGGTGAAAGGCAAGCGTAGCGTGATGGCCTCGTGTCGCGGGGATTGAGGCGCGTCAGGAGTTGGGGCCTTAGCAGATAACGAAATCGACCAGAGATGTAGTGGAGGACGAGACACCGCGAGAAGGGGCGGGAATTCACGGTCTGCATGCGCTTGTCCTCTCGCCATCACCGCAGATATGCACAACGCACCGCCCAAACTGGGCCGATTCTAGCGGGGGAGGGGTAGCGTGTCAACCGCAATTCGGTCGTGAGTTTCGATGAACTTCAGATTCCGCCTGGGAACCAGCTTGAAGCTTTAGGCGGGGACCGTCGCGGTCAAGTCAGCATTCGAATCAACCAGCGGTACCACCGCACCCAGGAGAGATGCTGCTAAAGGAGTTCCTGAAGCCCGTGGAACTGACGCAGCGTGATCTCGCCCAAAGGATCTACGTGTCCTGTCAGCGAGTGAACGCATCGGTCAACCGGCGGCGTGGCCTCGCTGCTGGCATAGCCCTCTGGCTTGCGAAGTACGTTGGTACACCGCCGGATTTTTGATGAATTTGCAGCTGAATTGGGACCTTGACCATACCCAACAGGCAGAGGGGAATGAGCTGAAAGAGATTAAGGTCGAGGGTTGTGCAGCAACGATGCTTGCCAAGTCCAGAGGCGTGAGCCCCAAAGCCAACAAGCATCGGATCGGCAGATCCAATGAGACTGAAGGAGCTCCCGCCTCTAGTGTGGCGACACACGAGCGATGTTACACGAAGCGACCGCCGCCGTCCACATGCACGACTTCGCCGGTCATGTAGTCATTGGTCATTAGCATCAGGATCACCTGCGCGACCTCGTCGGCACTGCCGACGCGTTTCCCTGGCAGGACGGCGGCCCGGTTCTTCACGATAGTGTCCCTCTCCGCACCGTAGGCGGTGTGCAGCAGCGGGGTGTCGATGAGGCCCGGGGTGACGGCGTTGACGCGCACCGGAGCCAGTTCCAACGCCAGGGCGGGCGCCAGGGCCTCCACGGCCGACAGCATAGCGGTCAGCATGGCCGCGCCAGGGCGTGGCCGCGACGACAGACTCCCGGACGTGAAGGTGATGGAGCCCTGTTGCATCCGGGGGGCGGCGTGCCGTACGACATATGTCAGCCCCCACAGGCGCTCATCGACGATGCGGCGCAGCGTCGTGAGATCGTTGTTCACGATGGCGCCGTTGCGCAGGGTGCCGGCCGAGATGACCACATGGTCGACGCGGCTGAGGCCCGCAAAGATCTTCCCAACGGCGTCCTCATCGGTGATATCCACGACGGCCGTGTGGACTTTGCCCAGTTCCTGTTGGGCTTGAACGAGTTTCTCCTGGGAACGGCCGGCGATCGTGACCTCCGCACCCGCGTCCTTGGCCAGCCGTGCGGCGGCCAACCCGATGCCACTGCTGCCACCGATGACCATCACGTGTCCACCTTCAAGCTTCATGGCTGTCTCCTTCCGCATGCAATCCGGTTCATCGAGCCTGGTCGCCCCACCGTCATGACCCTGACCCGAGTGCGTTGCTCCCTCTTCCTGCGAGGTTACCTTTACCCACCTCTTTGAAGGAGCTTTTGTAAGTCTTTGGAATGTCAGCGATGCTGATTTTTTGCGGCCCTCGGGGGGCTTTTAAATCTCCCAATCTTTCAATGACTTCCAGAAATCTGGATAAAAGTAACCCCTCCTAGAGAAGGGTGGGGTGAAGGCAGCCCAGCGGCTGAGCGGCGTTTAGAACCGCCCTCACCCTCGCCCTCTCCCAGGGGGAGAGGGGACGAAAACCCCACTCCAGAGAGTCCCTGCACCCTTGCCCTCTCGTCCAGGGGGGAGGGGAAGTGTTGGCAAGCGGGAAAGGGCATCGCACCCTGTCCCAGCCCACCTGCGCGCTGAACTTGGTGCCTATGCCAGGAGGGGGAGGGGAAGAGAGAGGGTCGAGTGGCGCCGTCATGTCTGGCGCTCCAGGATGTCGGCGGCCAGGATCTCCAGCTCGGCCGTCCAGTCCGTGGGGGGGACTGCTGGCCGCAGGATGAATTTCGAGAAACCCGCCGCCAGCCACTCGTCGACCCGTTCATGTAAGGCTGTTTGGCTCTGTGGGATCAGCTGCACGGGGTTGATATCTGGGCGCCGACGTTGCAATTGCTCAACTACCGCTCCCGGTAAGGGACCCCGGCTGTAGGTGAGGTTGACGCCGAAGTGCTCGGGGTCGATGGCGCGCCCGGCCTCGGCTGCCGCGGCTTCGATGCGGCGGCGTTTCTCGGCCGCCTCGGCCGGCGTGAGCGCGCCGGGGATCCACCCGTCGCCCAGGCGTCCGGCCCGCCGCAGCGCTTCCGGACGTTGCCCCCCTAACCACATCTCAAGCGGCACTTGCACGGGCGTCGGGGAGACGCGAGCCTCTCGTAGTTGATAGTGTGGGCCATGGTGGTCGACCACGTCGCCAGTCCACAAGCGCCGCAGCAACGGCAGTACCTCCTCCAAGAGCGCACCGCGCTCAGCTTTGGCGACGTGCTGCGCCATCACCTCCGGCGCGTCGGGCTGGCCCAGGACCATGATCAACAGCAAGCGCCCGCCGCTGAGCCGGTCCAGATTGGCGAGCGCCCGCGCTAGCCGCACCGGGTTGCGCCCGGGCACGGCCACGTAGGCGCCGAGTTTCAGACGTGTAGTGCGGGCGGCGGCGTAGGCCAGGCCGACGAGCGGGTCGAAGGGACCGTCGAGCATGCGCTCGGGCAGCCAGAGCGAATCGAACCCCAGGCGTTCGAGGTCATCCACCAGTCGGGGGAAGTCGTCGAGCGCCACATCCGCCTGGCCGCGACAGCTCAATCCGAACCGAACTTTCATGGCCCTCTTCCTCACTTGGCCAGGGCGCGCTCGATCTGGTCCAGATGCTGCCGGCGGTGGAGGGCGCGCGTCAGCATGCGGGGCCGCACCGCCAGAATCGCCTCGACAATGGGCGCCGGCAGGGTCTCGGCTTTGCGGTCCACCGCCTCGGCGGCAGCGATGACCTCATGTCGAACCTGAGCCGGGGCGACGGTCTGCCACCAGGGCAGCATGGCCTGATTGATCCCATCCGCGATGCCCTGCGCTGGCAGGTTCTGCACCGTCCCGATACGCTCCCACTCCTCGAATTTCGCCAAGGAGAGCCGGTCCCAAAAGGCGAGGTGCATGAGCCCAACCCCGACCGTCCACTGCGCGCTCATGGCGCGGGCCATATCGGCATCCGTCAACCGGGCGACGACGGCCTGTAGTCGCGCCCGCTCCGCCTGGTTTTCAGTCACATATGATCGGTCCATAATGGTCCCCTAAGCAGTGTTCCCCATGCGGTCTCGCGCGGTGTGGCCACCGCCGAGAGCGATATGTGCTCTGTCGCCTCGCGACGTCTTTCTTCCTCGCAATGGTGGCTTTCACCATCGCGGTCACACTTAAGCGACGACGGGATCGATTATAGATCAATACGCTCGCAACGGCATAGCACAGACATGGGAGCCGATAACAGACCGGCGGTACCGGCACGTCCGGCCGCGCTCGAGATATGTCAGAAGGGTGCCAGCCTTGTCCCTCGAGCGTGTTCCACCCAGGGGGGTGCGTCAAAGTTTGGCTGGCGTTATGCCCCTCCAGTTCCCTTCCTCCCGGCGCGGTGCACTAGGGCAGGTAAATGGCCTCTCCCCCTTGATAGGCATAGGCGTCAGGTTAAGCTGTGGGAGGCACCGATTGTCCCCTCTCCCAGCGGGAGAGGG
>Ga0073934_10005232_pt1 | contig 20359 bp, 13 predicted proteins | sample LarsenN4metaG_FD_76834 | JGI IMG/M metagenome (GOLD analysis project Ga0073934, IMG submission 76834) | Hot spring sediment bacterial and archeal communities from British Columbia, Canada, to study Microbial Dark Matter (Phase II) - Larsen... ... | reverse complement strand
CTACTCGATAATTTCGCTGACGACTCCGGCTCCCACCGTCTTGCCCCCCTCTCGAATCGCAAACCTCAACTCCTTCTCCATCGCCACCGGCATGATCAACTCCGCCTCCACCGTCACATTGTCCCCAGGCATCACCATCTCTACCCCCTCCGGTAACTTGATCACCCCCGTCACATCCGTCGTCCGAAAATAAAACTGCGGCCGATACCCATTGAAAAACGGAGTGTGCCGCCCCCCCTCCTCCTTCGTCAATACGTACACCTCCGCCTTAAACTTCGTGTGCGGCTTGATGCTCCCAGGCTTCGCTAACACCTGCCCCCGCTCCACTTCCTCCCGCTTGATCCCTCGCAACAGCACCCCAATGTTATCCCCCGCACGCCCTTCATCCAATATCTTCCGAAACGTCTCCACACTCGTGGCCACCGTCTTCTTCGTCTCCCCTAACCCCACAATCTCCACCTCATCCCCGGGCTTCACCACCCCGCGCTCCACTCGCCCCGTCACCACCGTTCCTCGCCCACTTATGGTAAACACATCCTCCACCGGCATCAAAAACGGCTTGTCCTCCTCCCGCTTCGGTAACGGCACATGGCTGTCCACCGCCGCCATCAACTCCAAAATCGGACGAATCGCCTCGGCATCCGTCGGGTTCTCCATCGCCCGTAACGCACTGCCCCGAATCACCGGCACCTCATCCCCAGGAAATCCGTACTTGTTCAATAAATCCCTCACCTCTAACTCCACCAGGTCCAACAACTCCGGATCATCCACCATATCCACCTTGTTCATAAACACCACGATGTAGGGCACCCCCACCTGCCGGGCCAACAAAATATGTTCCCGCGTCTGGGGCATCGGCCCATCGGCCGCTGACACCACCAATATCGCCCCATCCATCTGGGCCGCCCCGGTGATCATGTTCTTGATGTAGTCGGCATGTCCAGGACAATCTACATGGGCATAATGCCGATTCGTCGTCTCGTACTCCGTATGATGGGCATTAATCGTCACCCCCCGGGCCTTCTCCTCCGGAGCGTTATCGATCTCCTCGTAGTTCTTGGCCTGGGCCAACCCCTGCAAGGCCAGTACCTTGGTGATGGCACTGGTCAGCGTGGTCTTGCCGTGGTCGACGTGCCCGATGGTCCCTATATTCACGTGGGGCTTCGTTCGCTCAAACTTCGCTTTGCTCATCTCCTTCCTCCTGAATTATACACTCCATTTAATAAATATTAGATAAATGACCTCTTGTAAAGATATAAAGCCCACGACCGGGATTGAACCGGTGACCTCTCCCTTACCAAGGGAGTGCTCTACCAACTGAGCTACATGGGCAAGATTATCAGAATTACTACCGACCCCCCCCTGTTCAAGCGAGGGTATCTCTGATCTCTCTCAGGCGCCTTTCAACGACTCGGCGGGCTTGATCCCCTTACTTAACCGATTAATGATAATCTCGATCAATTTGGAGCGGGAAACGGGATTCGAACCCGCGACCCCCAGCTTGGAAGGCTGGCGCTCTAGCCAACTGAGCTATTCCCGCTCTTGCTCAACGTTTAGAGAATCCAAAGCTTAACGATCCGATCTTGAATCCCAAGATCCCTAATCTCGAAAGACGATGGGGAGAGGAGGATTCGAACCTCCGAAGGACTTCGCCAGCAGATTTACAGTCTGCCCCCGTTGGCCGCTTGGGTATCTCCCCGTTGTGGGGTATCTCTCTCCTGGATACAAAAGCACAAAGCTGGCGAAGGGATTTGAACCCCCGACCCGCTGATTACAAATCAGCTGCTCTACCAGCTGAGCTACGCCAGCACGCCGGCTCTTTTTACGCTACGCTGTTCAATCGAAGCTTGATTAAACTAAAGAAGATTTTCAGAAAAACCCTTGTTCTCAGGCCGCTTGGAACTTCTTCTTACCCTCAACCGCAATCCTAGTAAGCTAAGTACAGAAAACTAATCTTCATAAGACAATAACCAAAAACTCATGGTGCCTGAAATCTAAATATAATTCTACTTATCTAAATTCTCAAGAGGAGATTTATATTTTTTCCTAAAAAAGTTTACACTATAATGTAAATCTTTTTAGGAAAAATAGCAAACATATATTTTTTGTTTGTATTTGTCTAAGTATAACATTTTGGTCCACGTCTCGTTCCCAGGCTGGAGCCTGGGAACGTATCTTCCTGAGGCAGAGCCTCGACACAGGCATTCCCAGGCAGAGCTTGGGAACGAGAAAACAGGGTTACGGACCAAAATGTTAGGTTTAGGTATTTGTAGGCCCTGACGCCCGGTTTTTGTTCGCATCTCGTCCCCGGGTGAGGTCCAGGAAAAGGTCCGGTGGGCTATAAAGCTGGGCCTTCTCATCCCTTTGATTCTCCGGGGGGACGTTCCTTGGCCGGAACCGGCTTATTGATCTAAGGCATTCATATTTACGTTACCTCAAACGGCTTTGTCAAGGGGAAATCAGACTTTATACAATCCCACTATTCAAACGATTCGTGTAAATTTTCATTGACAGGAAGATCAGTTACGTCTACCTTTACTATAAGATTTTTAGAGCTTTAAGACCTAGAGGTTAACCTGGTAGGCTCAGGACTTCTATTTGTTTCCTTCTTGGGACTTGGGAAAACGGAAATGGGCGAAGATCAAGCTTCCGTTCAACTTCAGAAGGTTGTTGATGAGCTAGCTGCCGTTTGCGGAGTTAAGCCCTTTCAGGTCAAGGATATTCCTTTCTTAATCCACAAACCCTGTGGGCATTATCAAATGGCCGTTTATAATCATGCCCGCCTCATTTTAGAAGGGAAATCAAATAAGGCGGAGTCCATAAACCAATTAAAGGGCAAAATCGCTAAGAGGGAGAAAGAACTCCGTGGGAAAACCAGCTCTCAAAAAAGTAACAAGTATTATGACAATATCCTTGCTGAATTTCGCTACAATTATAAATTATATGATAATGATTTTAACAAGGCCCTAAATCAAACCGTCGAGATGATGGATTGCGCTGAGGAAGACGTCCATAACGCCATTGAAGTTCAGGGCAGGGGCCTTTTATGGAATTATCAAGAGAGTTAGTACGGTTGGGTTGACCGTTATTTTTCAAGAAAATCTCTTGACAAAATCTTTATAGTCTTATTATTGTTTAATCAGGTTGTTAAGTATCAGAACTCACTTCCAGGTGTGCTTCAAAAACCCCGACCTTAATAATTCTGAAAAGGGTTCACTTCGGTCAAAAGTATCTCCAAAAATGAACGAATAGGTATTGGATAGTTGTTGGAAAACGGCTTAGGAGATACATAAAGAAGAGTAATTTCCAAAGCAATTGATACCATAATTAACAATTACTGAAAAGAACAATTCTTGGATCAGTAGCGAGAATTCCGCAAGTCTTTACCCCAAGCGATGTTTATTCTTCTCTCTTAGCTTGCTCCCTACAATTAGGAAGAGGCATCCATCACCGCATATTGTGGGAAAGCTAACAGATAGCGTCTCATAACCTACCAAGCCATATACGGTGGTGACAGGGTCTAATGCAGAGGAGATAGGAGTGGGTTTGATACCTGCCCTTAGTACTGATTTTTGGGATTTAGTGGAGGGGTGCCAGCAGTACGCCGCTACGGGTCTTAACTAAATCCAAAAATTCAAAAAGGAGGTCAGGAGGCCTAGTTATGTCGATTCAACTTAAGGGAAATGACAACAACACTTTAAATATTGTAGACTTACAAAACAAAACCATGGCCGAATTAAACGCTTTGGCCAAGGAGTTTAAAATCACTGGAATCAGTGGCTTAAGGAAGCAGGAGCTTATATTCAAAATCCTCCAGGCCCAGACGGAACGGAACGGACTCATTTTCTCAGAAGGCGTTTTAGAGACCTTGCCGGATGGATTTGGGTTCTTGAGGGCTCCTAACTATAATTATCTTCCGAGCCCGGATGATATTTACATTTCACCCTCTCAGATTCGCAAGTTCAATATCCAGACTGGGGATACGGTAGCGGGACAGGTACGTCCCCCCAAAGATAATGAGAGATATTTTGCACTTCTGAAGGTGGAGGCCATCAACTTTGAAGATCCGGAGCTTTCCAAGGATAAAATTTTGTTCGATAATTTAACCCCTTTATACCCCAACGAGCGGTTAATTTTAGAGCACGATCCCTCGGAGCTTTCCACCCGGGTTATGGACCTCATTACCCCTATTGGAAAAGGTCAACGGGGATTGATTGTGGCCCCACCCAGAACCGGAAAAACCATGCTACTTCAGGCCATCGCCAGGAGCCTGGCCATCAATCACCCGGAGGTGATCCTTATCGTGCTTCTCATCGATGAGCGGCCGGAAGAAGTGACCGATATGCAACGCTCCGTAGACGGGGAGGTCATCAGTTCTACCTTTGATGAACCGGCGCAACGGCATGTTCAGGTGGCCGAAATGGTGATTCAGAAGGCTAAACGCCTGGTAGAACATAAACGGGATGTGGTTATCCTGCTAGACAGTATAACCCGACTGGCCAGGGCCTACAATACCGTCACCCCGCCCAGCGGTAAGGTGTTAACCGGAGGCCTAGATGCCAATGCCCTTCAGAAGCCGAAACGATTTTTTGGTGCGGCCAGAAATATCGAGGAAGGGGGAAGCTTAACCATTATTGCCACAGCGCTTATCGATACCGGAAGCAGAATGGACGACGTCATCTTTGAAGAGTTTAAAGGGACCGGCAATATGGAGCTTCACCTGGATAGAAAACTGGTGGAGAAGCGGGTATTTCCGGCTATCGATATTAATAAGTCCGGGACCCGAAAAGAAGAACTTCTCCTGGATCCCAACGATGTGAATAAGATCTGGGTCCTTCATAAAGTTCTCCACTCTCTAAATGTAGTAGAAGCGATGGAGTTGCTCCTTGAAAAATTAAAAGCCACTAAAACCAATCGGGAATTTCTAGATTTAATGACGACCAGTTCTGGTAAGTAACCCGGTCTGTTGTTTGTTGTCCTTTGTAACCGACGATCGACAACTTACAACCGATCTTGAGCCGTGAAGAAAAATATTCATCCTAAGTATGTTCCCACGACCATTATCTGTGCCTGTGGTAATGTGATTGAAACAAGTTCCACCAGGGAAAATATACGCGTCGAGATATGTTCCAATTGTCATCCGTACTTTACAGGAAAACAAAAGCTGGTGGATACAGCCGGTCGTGTGGAGAGGTTTCAAAAGAAGTACGCTTCTAAAACAGGTCGCTAAGCCGTATGGAGACTGGCGACCCAGCACAGGCCCCCGACCTCAGGCCTCTTTTCTACTGCCTTCGATAAAAGTAACGATCAAGACAGATATCTCATACAAAAGCCATAAAGGCCCGGCCATCAAAAGCTGGGAAAATACATCCGGGGGCGTTAAAACGGCTGCCACTACGAAGATACCTAAGATGGCGTATTTCCTGTTCTTCTTGAGGAACGAAGAAGTTATTAATCCAAGTTTCGCCAAAAGAACGACAAGAACGGGAAACTCGAAGATTAACCCGAAGGCCAGGAGCATCATTCCCACGAAAGACACATAGTTTGCCACCGAAATCATGGGAGTTATCAAATCCCCCCCGAATTTTAACAAAAATTTTAAGCCGATGGGGAGAGCTAAGGTATAGGCGAAGAGAGCTCCCAGGCCAAAGCAAAGGGTGGTAAGGATAATAAAAGGGCGAGCGTACCTTTTTTCACCGGGATATAAGCCCGGCGCGATAAAAGCCCACAACTGGTAGAGAACTATCGGCATGGATAGGATGAGAGCTCCAAAGAAAGAGAGTTTCAGGTAGACCATAAAACTCTCCGTCGGGGAAATCATGATAAGCTTCTGCCCCAGGGGCCGCTGAAGTAGGATAAGTAACCTTTCTGAATTAGGATATACCAGAGCAAAACAAATTCCCAGGCTGAGGCAGATCCACAGGAGGCGGGTCCTCAGCTCGGCTAAGTGCCCGGTGAAGGGCATCCTCTTTTCATCTATCTCGTGAACGGACGGGCCCTTTTGTTCTTCTTTATCCGTGCTTTCCATGTTCGTATCCGCTTAAATGAGACCTCTGTTTCACCGCGAAGAAACATCGGACCCCAAAATACACAAGGCGTACGAAAAGTGTGACACACCGGGGTATGAGCCTTATATAAGCAGGATTATATAGGGGGTTGTTTTTTCTGATTTTAGCCCTTTCGGGGTTCGTGTACTTTGGGGTCCGACGTTTCTTGGTGATGAACAAGTAACCTTTACTCCTCTTCCTCGTCTTTTTCTACGACCCGCGCGATAGCCACCACTTTGTCGTTACCATCCAGAGACTGAAGGGCTACGCCTTGCGTGTTTCGACCGATAATCTTGATATCAGCTACTTTCATCCGGATAATCTTCCCAGACTGGGTAATCATCACTATCTCGTCATCTTCGGCCACCTGTAAAATGCCGACCACATCTCCCGTCCTAGGGGTACATTTCATGTTGATAATTCCCTTTCCACCTCTTCCCTGGATTCGGTATTCGGAAACTTCTGTTCGCTTTCCACAGCCCCTTTCTGAGACTACCAAAATGGTCAGGCCGTCCTTCACTATTTCCATGCCGATCACGGCATCTCCCTCGCTTAGATGGATTCCAATGACTCCCCGGGCGGTCCTTCCCATACTTCGCACTTCATTCTCGTTAAACCGGATAGCAATCCCTTTCTTGGTGCCTAGAAAGATATCTTGATTTCCATCGGTTAATCGGACCGCGACCAGTTCATCTCCCTCGTCGATAGTCAGGGCAATAATGCCTCCTGCCCTGGGATTACTATAAGCGGAAAGGGGCGTTTTCTTAACGGTTCCTTTCCTCGTGACTTGGATCAGGTACCTATCGTCCCTGAATTCTTTGATGGGAATGATGGTCGCTACCTTTTCATCGGAAGTCATCTGAATCATATTCACGATAGCTTTCCCTTTGGCCGGTCGCCCGGCTTCTGGAATCTCGTGGACCTTCAACCAGTAAACTTTACCTTTATCAGAAAAAACCAGGATGCTGTCGTGGGTAGAGGCAATAAACAGATGCTCGACCAGATCTTCCTCTTTAGCTACAATTCCAATGACGCCCTTTCCCCGTCGCTTTTGGCTTCGGTAAAGGGCCAGAGGGCTTCGCTTGATATACCCATCTCGGGTAATCAAAACCACCATGTCTTCCTCTGCGATGAGATCTTCCAGGTTAAGTTCCGCCTCTTCCTCTTTAATCTCCGTGCGCCGAGCATCCCCATAAGCGTCTTTAAGCTCTCTGAGCTCCTTTTTGATCACATTCAGGATCAGCGCCTGACTTCCCAAGATGGCGCGAAGCCTTTCAATCTCCCGAAGGATCTCCTCGTATTCCTCATTGATCTTATCTCGCTCAAGACCTGTGAGCCTCTGCAGGCGCATATCCAGAATAGCTTTTGCCTGGGTTTCGGTAAGCTGAAACGTCCGCATCAAGCCATTTTTGGCGTCTTCGGTAGTTCGAGAAGATCGGATCAAGGCAATGACCGCATCGAGATGCTCCAGGGCAATCTTTAAACCCTCCAGGATATGGGCCCTTTCCTCCGCCTTCTCCAGTTCGTATCGGGTGCGCCGAACGACAACCTCCCGCCGATGTTCGATGAAATGCTCCAGGAGCTCCTTGAGGTTCAAGATCCGGGGTTGGTTATGGACCAGAGCCAGCATGATAATGCCGAAGGTGGCTTGCATTTGGGTATGCTTGAAGAGCTGGTTTAAAACGACGGCAGCGACCTCCCCCCGTTTGAGCTCGACGACGACGCGTACCCCTTCCCGATCCGATTCATCCCTGATGTCGGAGATGCCCTCAATTTTCTTTAATCGGACGAGCTCGGCTATTTTTTCAATAAGCTTTGCCTTATTGACCTGGTAGGGAATTTCCGTAATGATGATACTTTCTTTTCCGGTCCGCTCCCTTTCGATATAAGCCTTAGCCCTGACCTGAATTTTACCCCGTCCTTTCACATAAGCTTCGTAAATGCCGCTTCGTCCGTAGATAACACCCCCTGTAGGAAAATCAGGGCCCTGAATAATTTTACAAAGCTCTTCCACCTCCAGATCGGGATTTTCGATCAGGGCAATGAGCCCGTCCACGGCTTCGGTCAGATTATGGGGAGGGATATTAGTGGCCATACCGACAGCAATTCCCGAGGAACCGTTGACGATCAGGTTGGGCAGTTTAGACGGAATGAGGGCCGGCTCCATGAGAGACTCGTCATAGTTTGGGAGGAAATCCACGGTATTTTTATCGATATCCGCCAGCATCTCTTCGGCGATCTTAGCCAGCCGAACTTCGGTGTACCGCATCGCAGCGGGAGGGTCTCCGTCCAGGCTGCCAAAATTTCCCTGCCCATCTATCAGGGGATAGCGCATGGAGAAGTCTTGAGCCATCCGGACCATCGTCTCGTAGATGGCGGCATCCCCGTGGGGATGGTACTTTCCCATGACATCTCCCACAACGCGGGCAGATTTTTTATAAGGCCGGTTCCAGTGGAGCCCCATCTCTTGCATCGTGTAAAGGACACGCCGATGGACCGGTTTAAGACCGTCGCGAACGTCCGGCAGGGCCCGGCTGATGATGACGCTCATCGCATAGTCCAGGTAGGAAGTCCGCATTTCCTCTTTAATGCTGATCGGTACAGTTTGACCTTGAAGTGCCATAATTCTTAATATCTCCTATTATTTTCTTCTAAAAGGCAGGTCTCACAAATGTTCGGGTCATCATGGTACCCTTCCCCTAAGTAATTGCCGCAGTTCCAACAAAATCTCTGGGTCTTTTTGGCATACCGTTTGAGTCGATTGAGAACCTCTTGGGCAAGCTCCCTTCGGGTATACCCTTTCCAGGAGATGCCGCACTCTTCCAAGAGCCGGGCTACCACCTTGGAGGTCCTCGGATGGTCATGGGCTAGCAAAAGATGTAATTCCTTTAACTTGACGACCATCTCTTGAATACTTAACCCTTTTTCTGATTTCATAGCGGGGTCCTTTCTCTTCTTCAATTAATTAAAACTTTTTACCGAGATTTAGATCTCTAACATACACTCATTCGTGTACAATCTATGACTTTTTGCCTCTGTAACTAAGTGGACGCTTTGAGATCCCCAAGGGTTGCCTTAAAAATTTATCTAGAAGAAGAAATTTATAGACCCCGCCAAAAAGCCCATAAGTTCCGCGATTAGGATAAACTTCTCAACGTTCCCACGTTAATTCCTTAAGGGCAGGGTAAAAGAGCCTGCATCTGCCAGATGAGGTATTTCGCTCACTTGACAGGGTAAAGGTCATGGGGCTAAAGTTAAGTTGATTTAGATATCCAAGTTTTTAACCTCGGAAGCGTATTTCTCGATAAACTGCCGCCTTGGCTCCACCTGATCCCCCATGAGAATGGTGAAGATCTCATCGGCCTCTACCACGTCTTCGATGGTGACCTGAAGGAGGTTTCGCGCCTCAGGGCTCATGGTCGTCTCCCACAGTTGCTCAGGGTTCATCTCTCCCAGGCCCTTATACCGCTGGAGAGTTAACCCCTTCTTACCCGCATCCAGGATGGCACTGATGATTTCGTAAATCGAGTGAACCTCCTTGATGGCATCGTCCATTTCGATACGATAAGGTGGGTAGCCGATCCGCTCAAAAATACTCGAGTGCCTCTGAAGGACTTTATACTCCGGAGAAGTCAACAGCTTGTAATCCAGGCCAAATTCCCCTTCATCGGGTATGGTGATCAGAATCTTACAACAGTTATGCTCCTCATCAGAAAGAATTCGATATTCAAAGGGCTCGCGGGCTGGATAAAGCCTCCGGTAGTTATCTATAACGATCTCCATTTCCTGTCTCACCTGATCTCGGTTTGATAAAACCGAGGAATCAAAGTTGGGATCCAGGGCGATCGCCTTCATGACGCCTCGATTTTTTTGATGCCGCTCGAACAGGTCCAGGATATTCCGGAACTCCATCAGGTGCCGTACGCAAGTTTCCAGACTTTTACCTGCAATCATTGTATTATTCACGATGAGCTTGGCGCGATGGGATCCCTGCTGAATCAGGTACTGGTTCATGGTCTGTTCGTCTTTAATATACCATTCTTGCTTGTCCTTTTTTACTTTAAACAAGGGAGGTTGGGCGATGTAGAGGTATCCTTTTTCGATCAACTGGGGCATTTGCCTGAAGAAAAAGGTCAACAGCAGGGTTCGGATGTGGGCTCCATCCACATCGGCATCGCACATGAGGATAATTTTGTGGTATCTGACTTTGTTCACATCAAAGTCCTCGACCCCTATGCCGGCTCCAATAGCGGTGATGATGGTCTGGATTTCCTCACTTTCCAGCATCTTATCGAATCGGGCTTTTTCTACATTTAAAATTTTTCCTTTGATGGGGAGGATAGCTTGGAATTTTCGCTCCCTTCCTTGCTTCGCCGAACCACCGGCGGAGTCTCCCTCCACGATAAACAGCTCACTGTGCGCCGGGTCCCTCTCTGAACAATCCGCCAGTTTCCCCGGCAGAGAGCCCCCCTCCAGGGCAGTTTTTCGCCGGGTCAGCTCCTTAGCCTTCCTTGCAGCTTCCCTGGCTCTGGCAGCTCCGATAGCTTTTTCCACAATAGCCCTGGCTACGGCAGGATTCTCTTCAAAAAAGTACCCCAAGTTCTCATTGACGATGGCCTCCACAATGCCTTTGACATCGCTGTTGCCCAGTTTGGTCTTAGTTTGACCTTCGAACTGGGGATTGGGGATCTTGACGCTGATCACGGCGGTTAACCCTTCCCGGACATCCTCCCCCGTAAGGGTCGTATTGAGATTTTTCAATAACCCCTGGGTAGTAGCGTAGCTATTAATCGTCCGCGTCAAGGCGCTTCGAAACCCGCTAAGATGGGTCCCACCTTCGTGGGTGTTGATATTATTGGCAAAGGAGAAGACCGTCTCAGTATATCCATCGTTATACTGGAGAGCGATCTCAATCATAATCCCTTCCCGAACTTTTTCAAAATAGATAGGATCTTTATGTAAGGTATTTTTATTTTTATTAAGGTGCGTGACAAAGGAGCTGATACCCCCTTCATAGCGGAAGGTATTTCGTTTATCGGCCCGCTCGTCTTCAATGGAAATCGTAAGGCCCTTATTGAGAAAGGAGAGCTCTCGCAATCGGTTAGAGAGGATATCGAAATTAAACTCTACGGTTTCAAAGACTTCCTCATCCGGACGGAAGGTAATCTTGGTCCCCGTATCTTTGGACCGTCCGATGACTTTTAAGTCTGTTATAGGCTTGCCGCGACGATAGCTTTGCGCATAGACATTACCGTCCCGCTTGATCTCAACTTCCAGCCACTCAGACAGCGCATTAACTACCGAGACTCCCACCCCGTGTAAACCTCCGGACACCTTGTAAGTATCATGATCAAATTTTCCTCCTGAGTGGAGCACGGTTAAAACCACCTCGACAGCCGGTCGCTTCTCCGTCTGATGGATGTCCACGGGAATACCGCGTCCGTCATCGATCACCGTCACGCTATTATCCATGTGGAGGATCACCTCGATGTTCTTGCAATAACCTGCAAGGGCTTCGTCCACCGAGTTATCAACGACCTCGTAGACCAAATGGTGCAACCCGTTGACTCCCGTATCCCCGATGTACATGGCCGGGCGCATCCGGACCGCTTCTAATCCCTCCAGCACTTTAATACTAGAAGCATCGTAATTATTGCTCATAATAGGTAACCTTTAACTGAAGCTGTTAGTTTGGAAGTGTAGCTTGATTTAACCCCAACAACTTGTAGCTACATAACTAATCCCCTGGCTCTTAGAATCTCTGCCTGTACGAGGCGTAGTTCTCAAAGTGAGCTTGTTTTATTTTTCCAAAAGTTTCACCTTTTCTTCACTAAATTATGGCAAATCTATTTCATCTTGTCAAGGCTAATATTGTAAAGAAAGTTCCGGTTTACAGAGGGGGATGGCCGGGAGAGAAGGACCGGGGACCAGGCCCTCGAATAGTCATAAAAGGTCTACGTGAACTCCGAAGGATCTTGAGGGCCAGGGTTACCCGGCAGGCCTTTTCTGCAGCGCTGCCGAAGAGTTCGGCAATTGACATTGGACCAGTAAACGACGTTGGAATCGGTAAGTATAAACGATTTAACCTCATCCAGAGTTAATCCATTATCTACACTTTTTACCTCTTCCAGAAATTCTCTAAAGGACGAGCTTTTCTTGCATAGCTCAGAGTTAAAGATTCCAACAATCCGGTTGGACCAGATGTAGGTGCTCATTCCAATATGCAGATACATAAAAACCCTTATGAAGGAAGCTCCAAAAAGGAGCAAGGTGCCAGGTTCCCCAGGTAAGAAAGCTTGACCGTGGAGCTTATAAAGACCTGGAAATCTTTTCTCAGGTACGTAAATAGCCCTTCATTTCTGGAGGGATCTAGCTCCGAGGTTACATCATCCAGGATAAGGGCCGGATATTCCCCATGGTGCTCAAAGTAGACTTCCGAGGCTGCCAGCTTTAAGGCGAGGATTGCGGACCGCTGCTGCCCTTGAGAGCCAAATTGACGAATCGGACGTTCATTCAGGAAAATATCCAGATCATCGCGATGAGGGCCTATCAGAGAGGTCTGATAGCGCTGTTCTTTCTCCTCCATCTTTTGTAATGCCGCCCTGTATAATCTTTGAATCCCCTCCTGGTCGACTTCCAGAACATCTTTTCCCAACGTCGATTTATAACTTATGCGGATATTCTCATGGCCGGGCAACCAGGAGGCATACACTTTTTGAAGAGCTACCTTAAGTTTCTTGAGGTATTCAAGGCGGCTTTGGATAATCTTGCTTCCTACCTTGTACATTTGTTCATTTAAAATAGGTAACAGTTCTAAGTCAGATCTGGTAGAACCTCCCAGGAGGGGCTCCTGCTTCAGGAGCGCATTTTTCTGTTTAAGGATCTGGTTATACTCCGATAAGTCAGCCCAATAGGTGGGATACAATTGAAAGGTCCCTTTGTCCATAAAGCTGCGGCGCTCAGGGGGGGGGCCTTTAACCATGCCTAAGTCATCCGGGACGAAGGTTAACGTCGGAAACAGGCTGAGGTACTCTTTAGGATAGGCCCTTTTTCCATGGACCCAGGCCGTTCGCTTGTTAGGTTCCACCAGGACGGCCAGGGACTTGCTCCCGCCCTCGTGGGAGGATATTTCACCCAGGATGCTGGCGGAATCGGAATCCCATTGAATTAATTCGGAGATACCGGGGGTTCTAAAGGACTTGAGGTTAGACAAGATATGGATGCTCTCCAGCAGGTTAGTCTTACCAACCGCGTTGGGTCCATAGATCAGATTAACCCCCCTGATAAATTCCACTTCCATAGAGCTAAAGCTGCGGAAGTGGATTAACTTGAGGTTTTTAAGGTACAAAAGTCTACCGTCCGTTATCCGTTGTCCGTTGCAAAGATACCCGGCCCACTGTTTACTTAATTCGGTAGGGGCGGAAGGCCTTCCGCCCCTACTTTGTCTTCCCCCCAGCCTCCCCTCTCCCCTTGTGGGAGAGGAGGGCAGGCGGATCTTCAGGCCATCTTCCGGAGCGCCCCCCCTTGTGGAGGAAGGGGGCGGGGGATAAACAACCTACCAGCACTTTAACGCGGACAAGGGGTAACGGACAAATTATAACTAAACTCGCATCGGCATAATCACACACCGAAAGTCTTTTTCCTCTTGGGAAGTAAATAAGCCCGGGCTTAGAGGATCATTAAACTCCATGCGGATGGTTTCGCCCTCCACAGCGGAAAGAAAATCGCTAATATACTTGGCGTTGAAACCGATCACGACTTCTTCCCCGGCATATTCGACGGGTATTTCTTCTCGAGCCTCCCCCAGATCAGGGTCATAGGAAACCAAGTTTAAAAGCCCGGGGCTGACCGTAAACTTAATCAGCCGGGATTTTTCGTTGCACAGCAGGGAAACCCTTCGTACCGCTTTGTGAAAGGCCTCCTTGTTCATATCCACGTGATACTGGGAGGCCTTGGGAATCACCTGTTTATAATCAGGAAACCGGGCCTCGATGAGGCGGGAAATGAGGGTGGTATTCTCTTTAGAGAAAATAATTTGATTATTACTGAATCCAATAGACACCGCGCCTTCTTCGCTGCACAGCTTTTTGACTTCCATGATGGTTTTAAAGGGGATGATCGCTTCGAATTTTTTTATATCGCCCTCCAAAAAATCCTGTTTTGTAATGACGGCCAGGCGATGGCCGTCTGTGGAGACCATGGACAATCCTTCATCGTCGGCGAGGAACAGGGAGCCGGTTAAAGCGTTCCGATTTGGGTCGTGGGATATGGCAAAGGAAGTTTTACCGATCATATTTTTAAGGAGGCTTTGCTCGAGTTCGAAGGATTCACTGCTTTTCCCGGGGAGAGACGCGATGCTTCGCGTCTGTACTTCAGGAAATTCGACCTTGGGAAGTCCGGCAAGGCGGAAGGTGGAATTATGACATTTGAGAAGTACCCAATGATTTTCCTCCGTTTTGAGATGAACGTTGGCCTCGGGGAGTTCTTTTAAAATCTCAAAGAGCTTTTGAGCCGACACGGTGATGCTTCCTTCCTTCGCGACGGAGGCCGGAAGGTAGGTCTCCATACTGACTTCGAGGTCCGTAGCCACCAGGGAAATACCGATCCCCTTGGTCTCTAATAAAACATGAGATAATATGGGAACTGTATTTTTACGCTCGACGACGCTTTGGACCAGTTGAATCCCCTCAAGAAAAGTTTTCCTTTCAATATTAATTTCCATACGTAATTCTCCTGTGTTAAATTTTTAAATAAATCTCCATAGAGTTAGTTCAGTAAAATTCATAAGAGCTGTGCAAAACCACGAAAGGATCCTCTATCCCAAAAGGAATCAATGAGTTACCTACCCGGCAAACTTGTGGACGTGGGGTGGATTATTTTAAAGTTATTAACATTTTAGATTTAGCTAGCCCGCCTTGTGAGAATAAATTATCTACTTTACCCATAAGTTATCCACTAAAAATTTATGATCTGATCATACTTTTTAATTTTTCTATAACCTGTTTAAAATCCGAATCTTTGGCCACTTTTTCTTTTATTTTTTGGCAGGCATGAATGACCGTGGTATGATCTTTACCTCCGAAGCTCTTACCGATTTCCGGCAGAGAGGATTTGGTCAGCTCTTTAGAGAGGTACATGGCGACCTGCCGAGGGAAGGCATTGACTCTGGCCCTCGATTGGGATTTCATTTCCTGCGCGTTCACGTTGTAATAATTAGATACCACTTTCTGAATTAAGTCAATGCTTATATTTTTTTCTTTGGTGCTCAGCAGATCCTTTAAAACTTGTTGAGCTAGCTCCAGGCTGATTTCTTGCCCGGTCAGGGACGAGTAGGCGGCTACTTTGATCAGGGAGCCTTCCAGCTCTCGGATATTAGATTTTATCTTGCTTGCTATGAACATGGCCACCTCATCGGGCAATCCGACTTTTTCCAGTTCTGCTTTCTTTTTAAGGATGGCTATTTTGGTCTCCAGGTCGGGGGGTTGTATGTCTGCGATGAGGCCCCACTCAAACCGAGATCGTAATCGCTCTTCGAGGGTTGGAATTTGCTTGGGAGGGCAGTCGCTGGAGATGACGATCTGCTTTCGCGCATCGTATAAAGCGTTAAAGGTGTGAAAAAATTCCTCTTGGGTTCGCTCTTTGCCCGCGATAAATTGGATATCATCCACGAGTAGGAGGTCGATATTTCGGTACTTCCTCCGGAATTCCGGCATCGTATCGTACCGGATCGCGTTGATGAGCTCGTTCATGAACCGCTCGGAGGACACGTAAAAGAGCTTGAGAGGTCGATGGGTTTTTCTTACTACATGCCCGATGGCATGCATGAGATGGGTTTTGCCGAGCCCCACTCCCCCATAGATAAAGAGCGGATTATAGGCTGTGGAGAGCTGTTCGGCGACGGCTCTCGAGGCCGCGTGTGCAAATTGGTTGCTGGTTCCGACCACGTAGGTTTCAAAAGTATACCTGGGGTTCAAATTAGGCTCTTCGTCTCTATCTAAATTCTGGATGAGTAGGGAAGGGACCTGCTTCCTCCAAGGAGCCCTGCCTGTATTCCCTCTACGTGGACGTTGTCTGGGATAATAGATACGTTGGGTTGACAACTCCAGTTGCTCCAACTTTTCTTCAGCTCTTGCTTTGAGACTTTCATCCACCATGAAATGGATCTCGGGGATTTTATCCACAAGGGCTCCCAAAACTTCTTTAATAGATTCTAGGTAGTGCTCCCTAAGCCAGTTCACAAAATACTCGTTGGGCACGCCTACCTTAAGTAGGCCGTCGTCAAAGGATATCAGTCGGGTAGGTTTAAGCCAGGTCTCAAAGCTGGGCTGATTGATCCGGTTTCCTATCTCTTTAAGAACCTTTTCCCATATATCCATAGGTCGTGTTATTTTTTTTCAGGCTCTTAGAACTTGTCCGGAGATTACTTGAGAATTCAGGCTCCTTAACCTCGTTTGAAAAGGCCGGAAAAATTCTGAACGGGGTATTGACAAGATCACCGACTTGATTGTTTATTAAAAAAGAGAAAAAAGTTACACACAGGTTTATCCACAGCTGTGGATAACTTGGAAAGATTAATTTTTATAAAAGATTAACATAATTCGATTGGGCAAACGATCGAGATGTTGTTGAAAGTGCAGGTTGCCTTTCAACCCATCAAGGCTTAATTTTTAAAAAGCATAATCTTAAAAACTATAGAACATACCTTGAAAAAGTTTTCAAGTATTTTTTTAGAACGAGGAAGCGATTTGCCTTTCTAAGTATCGCCTTTTGGTCCGCGTCTCGTGGCCGGGCTTTAGCCTGGAAACGAGAAAACAGGGTTATGGACCAAAAGGTGATGTTTAGTTTGCCCTTACGGGTATAATTTACTTCTTGACAGAACAGGGGGAAATTAGTTATACTATGACTGCTATTAGTGGGAGCAACGGTTAGATAAGTTGGAAATAAAATTCGGTTTGGCCCACAAGATGTTATAAATAAAAAGATCCAGGAAGAACTCCAGGCAGACAACGTCCATAGCACTTAGAGTAGGAGGAAAGCTTTGAAGAGGACTTACCAACCTAAAAACCGGAAGCGGAAGAGAGCCCATGGATTTTTAAAGAGAATGCATACAAAATCCGGGCGTAATGTACTCAAACGCCGGCGCGCAAAAGGTAGAGAAAGACTAACCGTATAATCTTTCCGATGCGTTCGCAAAAATCCCTTAGGAAATTTGAGAGGATTACGGAGGGGAAACGTTTTAAATTCCTCTATGCAAAAGGTAAAAAGTTTGTCTTCCCTTCTTTTGTCTTATATATCTACGTTGACCCAGAAGTTCCAAGGCGAAGGATAGGAGTTACGGTGAGCAAAAAGATAGGAAAAGCTGTAATCCGAAATCGAAGCAAAAGATTATTGAGGGAATTGTTCAGGAATAACAAGGCCTTATTTCCGGAGCACGGAGATGTGGTTATGGTGGCCCGCCATGGTCTAATTGGTAAAAGTTATACGGAACTGGAAGGGGAGCTCCGTAAAGGTCTTATATCTCTCAATACGGGTCTTAATCCTGAAGAGAAGGGTTCCTAAGGGGGGAAGGTGACTTTCCACGAGTTTTAACGGGGGATTAGGATCTTTTCCTGATAAGAAAATAAGGGGGCGTGATCGCATGCCCCAGCTCTAAGTGCAGAGGTCCTTAGCTTTTTAGAACCTGAGTAAGGCAACCCTTAATCTATCTTAAGGCGCAAGGGCGATACCTGGATTCTTTTAAGATTAGCCATCCGACTTACCTTTCATGATTTCCTCCTGGCAGAGCCTTCGTGTGGGACAAATGAATCTATGAAGTTTATTTTGATCAGCCTCATAAGGTGGTATCGGCAGTTTATATCACCTTTTCTTCCCCCATCGTGCCGGTTTTTCCCTTCATGCTCGGCCTATAGTCTTCAGGCGATCCAGAAGTACGGCCCTTTACGAGGAAGCTGGATGACTCTAAAAAGGATCTCCAAATGTAATCCCTTCTGGAAAGGTGGATACGATCCCGTTGTCTAGAAAGTAAAGGGGGAAGAGGTAGATTATAGATAATAGATAAGAAAACCTACGGGTTAGCGTAACGGATTTAGCTTTAGGAGAAAGCAAAGAAATGGAAAAACGGGCTTTAGTAGCTGTTATTTTATCTTTACTCGTTTTAGTTTTATGGCAGAAGTTTTATATAGCTCCGCGTCAGGAGGCCTGGAGAAAACAGCAGCAGAAGGTATCGGAAGATTTGGTAAAACCTTCCCCGGTTCCGGAGGGTTCTGATAAGCAAGGTGTCTCATCTCCTTCCCTTTCCCAGCAAGCCTTGTTATCTCAGGTTATCCCACAACCTGTAAATGCAGAGGCTAAGGAAATCCTTGTTGAAAGCAAATTAATGAGGATCATCCTCACGACCCAGGGGGCTCGTATAAAGAGCTGGAAGATTCTTAAGCATAAAGATGCAAAAGGGGATCCCGTGGAGCTAGTTTCAGAACTCTCCTCGCAGGTTAACCGGTACCCTTTGGAGGTATTAACGGAGAGCACTCCCCTTAACACAGAATTGAATTTCGGACTTTTCACGGCTTCAAAGTCAGCTCTCTATCTAGATGAGTCCAATAAGACGGATTCTATTGAGTTCACTTACAAAAATCAGGATGGGTTTTCTTTCACGAAAACGTTGACTTTTTATAAAGATAATTATCAGGTGGACGTTGCGCTGGCTCTACACAATCCTCCCCAAGAGGTCCATTCGGCGTTCTTGACCTGGGGACCCGGGCTTGGAGGGACCCTGCTGGACGACCAGACAACCTATGATAACGCGATCGTATCGGCGGCGCACGGTAAAGTAATCAGACAGTCTGTGAGCAAATTGAAGGAGGTTATCCACGCCGACAACGTTAACTGGTCTGCGATAGATAGAAAATATTTTGCGGTGGCCCTGCTTCCTGCCTCTATCAGTAATACCGTGGCTATGGAACTCCTCCCGACGGGGGAAGCGCCTCAAGATAAAAAAGTTGTTTCTGTGGATCAGATCATCCTTAAAGTGGGTCAATCGGGGCTTGATAGCGCGAATTACAGGGTTTATGCGGGTCCCAAGGAATATGATAAGCTCAGCGCGTTGAAGGCGGGTTTGGAACAACTGATCGATTATGGGTATTATCTGGGGTGGCTTGTTAAAGCCATGGTCCTATTCATGGGCGTCATCTATGAGTATACCCACAATTATGGAGTGGCCATCATAGCTTTAACCGTCCTGGTCAAACTGATTTTTTACCCGTTGACCTATCAAAGTTTCAAATCCATGAAGGGCATGCAGGCTCTACAGCCGAAGATGACCGAAATCCGGGAGAAGTATCGAAAAGATCCCAAGCTCATGAATCAAAAGCTGATGGAGCTCTACAAAAAGGAAGGAATCAATCCCATGGGGGGTTGTTTACCCATGTTATTGCAGATACCGGTATTCTTCGCTTTATATCAGGCCCTTCTCGTATCGATTGAGTTAAGAGGCGCTTCCTTTCTTTGGATTCCTGACCTTTCAGCTCCGGAACCTTACAAAATTAAAGTCCTTGTCCTGCTTATGGGAGTGAGCATGTTCGTCCAACAATCCATGACGCCAACTACAGGAGATCCTAAACAAGCCCAGATGTTCAAATTTATGCCCATTATCTTTACGGCCATGTTTTGGAATTTCCCTGCTGGACTGGTTTTGTATTGGCTTGTCAATAACGTGTTAAGCATTGGTCAGCAATATCTTATCAACAGAGGGGATGCAACTGGAAAAAGAGCGGTATCCGGTAAAAAAAAGAAAGTCACTAAAGGATAATCTAGGCATCTCTCAGGCCTGCGAGGAAGCTCTAAACTCTAAGGTTAGAATGCACAAAGGAGGAGAGTTATAAGGATGAGAACCTTTGATGAAGAAGGAAGAACTGTAGAGGACGCCATCAATAAAGCCCTTGCTAAATATCGGGTAGATCGAAAAGAGATAGATATCCAGGTCTTAGATGAGGGAAGCAAGGGGTTTCTCGGGCTGATCGGAAGTAAGCCGGCCAGGGTCAGAATCACCGTGAAGGAACTCGCGGAGAAATTGGAACGGAAAGAGACGTCCATATCTGGAAAGGGAGAATTAGACGGGCAGGTCATCAAGGTTAAGGAAATGCTGGATGGACTTTTAAATAAAATGGGTTTAAATGCCACTATTGATATGAGAACGAAAGACGATGAGATCATCTTTGATATCAAGAGCGAGGACGATAAACTTTTGATCGGAAAAAAGGGTAAAACTCTGGATGCCCTTCAATATTTGGTTAATTTGATGGTCCATAGGCACCTGG
>Ga0073934_10005231_pt1 | contig 20361 bp, 24 predicted proteins | sample LarsenN4metaG_FD_76834 | JGI IMG/M metagenome (GOLD analysis project Ga0073934, IMG submission 76834) | Hot spring sediment bacterial and archeal communities from British Columbia, Canada, to study Microbial Dark Matter (Phase II) - Larsen... ... | reverse complement strand
ATTTTGCACACGGTGGGCGGGTCGTTGCGTCAATTCGAGGCTGGGTGGGATAAAATCATCGGCGCGGTGTTCGGGGTTTTGGGTGGCCGCGCCGGTGACTTGTTTTTATCTATAAGACGATCTTTTTGCTTGAAGTTCATCGTCGAACATGCAGCACGTCATAGAGCCGCATCATTGAAGTAGGCCATTTGCACCAAATCCGACCGTTCTTTGCTTTATTGCTTTCTTCTCTTTTTCCTCTTTCACCCCGCAATCCCATACAACTTCATCTTCTCCCGCAGCGTCGAGCGCGAGATATTCAAGACGCGGGCGGTTTGCGATTTGTTGTTGTTGTATTGCAGCAGCACGGCTTGAATGTGGCGCTTTTCCATTTCGTCGAGCGAAAGATTGGCCGGAGAGGGAGCGCCGTTATTGGCGCCCGCCGCCGGCGCAAAAACCCTGGCCGCGCTTTTTTCGCCGCGCAGCTCAAGCGGCAAATGCTCCGGGCGCAGATAATCCTCCCGGCAGAGAATGACGGCGCGCTCGATGACGTTTTTCAGCTCGCGCACGTTGCCGGGCCAGCGATATTGCAGCAGCAAATTCTTCGTCTCCTCGCTGAGGCCGACAATGGTTTTGTTAAATTCCTTGTTGTTTTTTTCAATGAAAAGCGTGGCGAGCGGCAAAATATCATCGACGCGGTCCCGCAGCGGCGGCAGGCCGATGACCATCACTTTCAAACGGTAATAAAGATCTTCGCGAAACGTTCCTTCATTCACCATCACCTGCAAATCGCGATTGGTGGCGGCGATGACGCGCACGTCGATTTGAATATCCACCGTGCCGCCGATGCGCCGGAAGGTTTGCGTTTCCAAAACGCGCAAAATTTTCGGCTGCAGCGCCAGGCGCAGGCTCGCCATTTCGTCGAGAAAAAGCGTGCCGTTGTTCGCCAGCTCGAACATGCCTTTCTTCAAGTTTTTCGCGTCGGTGAAGGCGCCTTTTTCGTGGCCGAACAATTCCGACTCCAGCAAATTTTCGGGAATCGCGCTGCAGTTGATCGGGATGAACGGCTTGTCGGCGCGGGCGCTCCATTTGTGAATCGAATTGGCCACCAGCTCTTTGCCGGTGCCGCTTTCGCCCTGGATTAAAACCGAGGTGCGCGGCGTGTCCGCGACGATTTTGATAAATTTTTTGACCTCTTCCATCACCCGGCTGTTGCCGAACAATTCCTCGTCGGGAAATTTTCCGTGCTGTTGCTGCTTCAAACGCGACAGCTCGCGCTTAAGGCTGGCGGTTTCCAGCGCTTTGGCGACGACCATCTTTACTTCATCCAGCTCAAATGGCTTGGTCAAATAATCATACGCGCCGGCTTTCATCGCCTCGACCGCCGGACGCGGATCGTTGGCCACCGCGGTGATCATGATGACAAGAATGTCGGGATCGATTTCCTTCACGAACTCGACCACTTTGATGCCGCTCATGTCGGGAAGCCGCAAATCGAGCAGCACGAGATCGATCAGCTCGGCTTTCAAAATGCGCAGCGCTTCCGAGCCGGAGAGAGCGGTGTGCACTTTGTGGCCGGCCTTGCGGAAAATCTCGCCCAGCGTCTGGCACAAATCGGCGTTATCTTCGACAATCAGCATGTTGGCTTTATTCACGGTGATACTCCATTCCTTGTAGAAAAAAGCAAAAATTTTAGCTCACAGAATGGAACTCTCACGGAAGTAAAAGATTTTATAATTTCATTTCCGTGAGCTGTTCCAATTCCGTGAGCGATTAAAGCTTTTGGGGTGCTGCTTGTTTGCCTTGTGGCCAAGTAATTCTGATCATTTTGCCATTTATTTATCCGTCGGCAACAACAACGCGAAGGTCGTGCCCTTGCCGATGGCGCTTTCAACTTGAATGTCCCCGTCGTGCTCTTCGATAATCCGATAAACAATCGACAGGCCCAACCCCGAGCCTTGCGGCTTGGTGGTGAAGAACGGATCAAAAATCGCCGGCAAATTTTCGCGCGCGATGCCTTCTCCCGTGTCCGTCACGCTGACGTGGGAATACAACGTGCGTTGATGGGGCAGCGGATAACGATGGCCGCGGCGATCGACACGTTTCAACATCGTCGAGGCCGGACGCGCGCTCACAGTTAATTTGCCGCCGGAGGGCATCGCGTCAATCGCGTTCAAAAAAAGATTGATGAAAACTTGTTGAATCTGCTGGAAATCGACGTAAATCAGCGGCAAATCCGGCGCGTAGTTTTGAACAAATTCGATGCCGTTTTTCTCGAAGCGCTGATCCATCAACGGTTTGACTTCGTTGATGATGTCCTGCAAGCGGCATTTGGTCGGCACCGGCGATTTCGGGCGCGCGTAGGAGAACAGCGTTTTCAAGAGATCGTCCATTCGATTGACCTGCCGAATGATGCGCGCCACATATTCGCGCCGGCCGTCGTTCGGCTCGATGTCCTCCTCCAGCGTTTGCGCGACGGTTTTGATGCCGGCGAGCGGATTGCGGATTTCGTGCGCGATGCCGCTGGCGAGCACGCCCAACGAGGCCAGGCGATCCATGCGCAGCACTTCGGCCTGCATTTGTTTGATCAACGAAATGTCGCGAAACGAAATGATCGTGCCGACGCGCTGATTGCGGTTGTCGATGCGCGGCGTCACCGAGAAACCGACGTGCACGGTTTTGCCGTCTTTGCGTTTCAGTTCCATTTCACGGTTTGGCAGCCCGTTGTCCGAAACCTTCGCGTCCGAGGTCTCGAAGTCCGAAGTCTTGCGGGCCGATTTTGAAGATTCGGATGTGGCCTCGGATTGATGCGGCGAAAGGCCGGGCTGGTCGGCAAATTCCAGGCTGTTGGAAGTCAGCAGGCGCCGGCATTCTTCCGGCGAAAAAATTTCGTCGAGGTAGCGGCCAACCACTTCGTAGGCGCGCCAGCCGAGCGCTTCTTCGGCGGCTTGATTGAACGAGGTAATGCGGCGTTCGAGATCGACGGTGATCAAGCCCGAACCGATGCTCTGAATGATGCTCTCGTTGAAATTTTTCAACTCGGTGATTTCCTGCTCGAGTTTTTGGCGCTGCGTCACGTCGCGCGCGATGCCGACACAGCCGACCACTTCGCCGCGATCGAAAATCGGGTTGATGTTGGTCGACAGATAAATGATCTTGCCGGTCTGGCCGCGAATGCGCATCTCGAAAATGCGCGACTTGCCTTTGAGCGTGTTGCGAAAATTGATCTCGGCGTTCGAACGATCTTCCGGCAAAACCATGTCGAGAAAATTGCGGTCTTTCCACGCCTCGCGCAAATAACCGGTGAGCACCGAGAGCCGGCGATTGATGAACACAAACTGGCCGTGCGTGTTGAGCGTGAAAATCAGATCGCTGGCGTTTTCGATCAGGTCCTGATATTTGTATTCGGTGCGTTTGATGCGCTGCTCCAGCTCGCGGTTGCGCTGGCGGAGATCGTGCAGAATGAAAATATTTTCAATGACATTGATCAGCTCGCGGCTGGCAAAGGGTTTTTCCAAATACATCCGCAGGCCCAATTGAAACAGCCGCGCCGGATTGACGTCTTCGCGCCGTTTTGCGGTCAACATCACGACGGGCGTGTCGCTCACCGCGCGATATACCGAATTGCCCGCCAACTCCTGCAAGACTTCGGCGCCGCTCATCAACGGCATCACATAATCCAGCAGCACCAAATCCGGCTTCTTGTGCAAAATCAGCCTGAGGCCTTCGTCGCCCGTGGAAGCTTCGAAACAATCGTATCCGGCGCTGGCGAGAATTTTTTGCGTGATGGCGCGCTGATCGGTGTCGTCGTCGATGATCAGAATCGTCTTCTTTTCATTCGCGCGCCGTGGCGATTCCGGAAACGGCCCGAGCTCGTCGGCGACGAACTCATCGGGCAGCGCCTCTTCTTTCGGCAGCTCGACGATGGATTTGTCCACCGACGGCAGTGCGGTATCCGTCACGCGAGTGTTGTCGTAATTTTCCACCTTAGTTTCCTGCCTTTTTTGCCCGCGAAATCATCTTCATAATATCGGCATTGGCTTGAACAGGCGTAAGATGAATATGAGGGTGTTCTCGAGCAAAGACGCGAAATATCTCATCGGCAATAGAATTCGATATAAATACCGCAACCTCATGATAAGGCTTCCGCCATCTGCGACTCAATGGCCTCTACCGGTTGACTCTCAAGATATAACGTGTCATAACTCAGGTCTAAGCCTGTCGGCCATTCCACAGAGCCCGCCACCACACGCGCCGCTTGCAACAGAGCGGGATTTTGCAGCTGGACAAAAATACCACGGCTCAAATAAGGCTTCATATCAAAAATTCGCCGCTCCAAATTTTCAAACTCCAGCTCCAGTTGGTAGTCACCCAGTGCTCTAACATTTTTGACATAAGGATTCATATTCGATTCCTATTTGACCTTAAAGCTAACACGGAATAAAAAAATAAAACTCCGTTCCCTTATTCTGCTTTGTCGTGTAGCCGATTTTGCCGCCGTGCAGTTCGACCAAACGCTTCGAGAGGCTCAGTCCGAGGCCGACGCCGCCGAAGGGCCGGACGACGCCGTCGCGCTGGCGAAATTCTTTGAACACGTGGCGGGAAAATTCCGGCGCGATGCCGATGCCGGTGTCTTTCACGTGAAAACGAATCTTTTTGCCGTCGCGGCGCGCGCCGATTTCCACGCTGCCTTCGTGGGTGAATTTGATGGCGTTGCTGAGCAAATTCAGCAGCACTTGATACATGCGGCGAAAATCAACGCGCAGCATCGGCAAATCCGCCTCACATGTGGCCAGCAAATCGAGACGTTTTCGTTTCGCCAGCGGCTGCACGGCGGCGGCGGCGGCCTCGATCAATTCCACCGGCAGAACCGATTCGATCTCGAGCTGCACCTGATGTTTTTTCAAGCGCGAGAGATCGAGCACTTCGTTGACCAAATCCAGCAAGTGATGGCCGCAATCGCGAATGTGATTGAGCACCTCGAGCTGCTCCGGCGTCATTTCGCCGTAAAGACCGTCGCGCAAAAGCTCGGTGTAGCCGAGAATGCCGTTGAGCGGCGTGCGAAATTCGTGGCTCACGTCGGCGATGAACTCGGCTTGCAGGCGATTGCGCTCTTCCAGCTCCTGCGCCTGTTTCTGAACCCGGGAGAGACGCGCGCGCATGCGGTCGCGCCGTTTCCAGAGCGCTTTTTTATTTTTCTTCGGTTTGGGTTGAGAATGCGGGGCGGCAACCGCGACTTTGCTGCCGTGCCGCAGCGGCGCGGCAAGCAGATTCCTGAGCCTCACCGGCAGCGTGTATAGCGAGGCCCGGAGCGAAATTTTCCTCGGCTCCATGAGAGTCCTTTCCTAATAAGAACCAGCGACGGCTTCCACTTCGGCGGCGGCCATTTCCATTTCACGATAACGGCCGGAATATTTCGGGATGGTAAACGAGAACGTCGAACCTTCGCCGAGCCTGCTTTTGACGGTGATCGCGCCGCCGTGAATCTCGACGATTTCCTTCACCAGCGCCAGCCCGAGGCCGGTGCCGGTAATCTCGCGCACTTTTTCATTGTCGGTGACGCGATAAAATTTTTCAAACAAGCGCTGCTGCGCTTTTTCGGAGATGCCGTAGCCGTTGTCTTCGACTTCGACCAGCACGTCGTTTTCGCGCTCTTTCAGGCGAATCTCGATCGCGGTGTTTTCCGGACTGTATTTGACGGCGTTGGCAAATAAATTGAGAATGACCTGCTCGAGCATGTCGCCGTCGCCGATCACCAGCGGCAGATTGGTGGAAACCTTGACGCTGACCACGATGCCCTTTTTCTCGGCTTGATGCAAATTGACGTCGAGCACTTTGTCCACCACGTCGCGAATTTGCATCGGCACTTTTTTGGCCTGACTCTTGCCGGCTTCGATTTTGGAAATGTCCAAAAATTTGTTGATCAAATCGCTGAGCCGGTTCGATTCTTTCAGAATAATCGTCGCATACTCTTCCGACTGCTCGCGATTGACGGTCGGGTCGAGCAGCAATTCGCTGAAGCCGGAGATCGAGGTGAGCGGGGAGCGGAGCTCGTGCGCCACCATCGACACCAGCTCGGTTTTCATGCGATCGATTTCCTTTTCGCGCGTGATGTCGCGCAGGATGGTGACGATGCCGATCAGCTCATTCTGCTCGTTGACGACGCGCGCCGCGTGCGCTTGCAGGAAAATATCCTTCCAGGTTTTGGTGGATTTGATGGTGATCTCGGTGGTCGGGGTTTTCTTGGCCACCGCGTTTTGCACGCCGCGGATGAATTGCAGCAGCGTGGCGTTGGAAATGCACTGCTCCAGCGGTTTGCTGAGGCATTCCTTTTCCTGGATGCCGAACCACATTTCCATCACCGAGTTCATCACCAGAATGCAATTGTTCGGATCGGTGACGATGACGCCGTCGGCGATGTTTTTGATGATGGTGTCGGTTTTTTTCTTTTCATTGATAATGCGGTTCAAATCCATCTTGCGCAGGCGATGCAGCTCTTCGGTCATGTAATTGAAAATTTTCGCGAGCCGGCCAAGCTCGTCCTGCGATTCGACGTTGACGCGTTCGTTGAAATTGCCGCGCGCGATTTCCGTGGCCGTGCGGGTGAAGTGAGTGATAGGCTGGCTGATGCGCCGGGAAAGGTAGTAGGCGCCGAAGGTTGCCATCATGATGGCGAGGCCGAAGAAGTAGAACCCCGTCACGAACTGCTGCGTCCCTTGAAACGAGCCTCGCAGCAAATACAGCCAGAGCACGATCAACGGCACCAGCGAAGCCGCCAGGGTGATAAAGAATGTTTTGCGGAAAATCGTTTTCCGCGTGAAAAATTGAAAATCCATAACGTGTGTTGTCCGACTTCATCACCGGTTGCTCGTGCCGGCTCAATCGGTGACGACCTGATTACGTCCCTGTTTTTTGGCGCAGTACAAACGTTGATCGGCAACTTCGATGAGCTGGCTCAGCTCCACCGCATCGTCGGGGAAAGTGGCAACGCCCATGCTGATGGTGATGCGGTTCTTCGAAACGTGATTGTGGTTTGTATTCGAATTGCCGTCGCGCCATTCGCCGGCCGCCATTTCGTTTGCCACTGCGACCAAACTCGGGGCGGATTCTTCCGCCGGCCGGTTTGGCGTCCAATCCGCCATCGCCGGCACGTTCGGCGCCTCGACAGCGAAATGATTGAAATAATGCGCTTCGACGATGCGGCGTACTTTTTCGGCGGCAATCGCGGCCGCGATTTTATTGGTCTCCACCAGCACCAGGCAAAATTCTTCGCCGCCATAACGCGCCGCCAGGTCGATCTTGCGGATGTTCTCTTTCAGCAATCTGGCAATCGTGCGCAGAATCGTATCGCCGGCCGGATGCCCGTAGGTATCGTTGAACTTCTTGAAGTGATCGATATCCAACATCACCACCGCCACGTGCAACTGATGCCGCTGCGCGCGCAACAGCTCTTGTTCGAGATGTTCTTTGAGATAGCGGTGATTGTAGAGGCCGGTCAAGCCGTCGGTGATCGCCAACTGCCGCAAGCGCTCGCGCGCCTGCTCCAATTCCCGCACTTTGGCGCGCAGCTCGTCGTGCAGTTGTTTGATGCGCAGCAGCGATTTGACGCGCGTCAACAGCTCCAGCTTGTTGAACGGCTTGCTGACGAAATCGTCGGCGCCCGATTCGGTGGCTTTGATTTTGTCTTCGATTTCATTCAACGCCGTGACCATGATGACCGGAATGACTTTGGTCGCCGGATCCGACTTGAGCCGCTCGCAAACTTGAAAGCCGTTGAGCTTGGGCATCATCACGTCGAGCAGGATCAAGTCCGGCTGCGTCGCCGCGACTCTTTCCAGCGCTTCCTCGCCGTCACGCGCCGTCAACACGTCATAACCCACGGAGGTCAAATACGTCGTCAACAACTGCACATTGACCGCCACATCATCAACGACCAAAATTTTGTTCTTGCGGAGCAATTCATCCCGCGAAAGCGGAATATCTTTAACAGCCGGTTTAAGAGACGATTCTATTGCCATAAGCGAACCAGTTCGTGCTGCAGTGCTTCGATGTCAATTTGAGTGTAAAACATGGCGTGGTAGAGTTGCATTGTGTCGCCGGTTTTTCCACAATGGTCGAAAATCGTCCATATCAACATCAAAGTTACAACATCCTTTATTCTTTGTCAAGAGATTTTTCCAGAAGTAGTCGAAAATTGACCAATTCTTGTTAGTTACGGGCACAGCCCTACGGGCAAGCCTTATAGGCACAGCCATACAGGCGTAACCCACCCAAAAACACCACAGCCAGTGCAACTGTATTTAAGTATACGGCCAGTCGGCGCTTGCGCGGAAGTGGCGCGACTAAATGCAAGCGGCTGACTACAGCTTAAAAACGCCAACATTTTTCATCAAATCCAGATTTGCTTCTTTAACCAGCATCCCGCCGCTGGAAGCGGCCACGCCAAGATTTCCCGCGGCGCAGCAGACGGCCATTTGCAGGCAGGTAGCCAGCGGCCACTCGTGATAACAGCCGTAAATGAAACCGGCGCAGAACGCATCGCCGGCGCCGGTAGTGTTGCGGATTTTGTCCGACGGCAGCTCGAGCGAGCCTTGCCAGAAATTTTCGCCGGTTTTGAGCCTCGCGAAGCCGCCCTCGGGAAAATGAATCGCCACGCCGAGATTGACGCCGGCCTCCAGAAGCTTGCCCGCGGCGGCAGCGATCCCATCTTTTAACAAGCCCTCTTCCTGCCGGGTTTTTATTCCCGTCGTGCGCTCCGCTTCGATTTCGTTGATGACGAGATAATCGACGTAAGGCAAAGCCGGCACGACGACGCGCGGGAAGGCCTCGGCCTCGGCGGTCACCACATCGGCCGAGGTGACGAGTCCGGCGGCTTTGGCGAGCTGCAAGACGCGCCCGGCCCGCGTGCCAAATTCCGCGTCGGATTGATCGAGTTTTTCCAGCAACAGCAGATAACCGAGATGCAGCCACCTGGCGAGACAGTGGTCGAAATCGAAATGCGGCGCGTCGAGCAAATTGTTCGCGCCGGGATGATAGAAAAACGTCCGGCGGTTGCTCGCCTGCGAGAACATCACCTCGGTATGCGCCGTCGGTGCTTCTTCACTGGCCACAAGCTGAAACGTATCGATGTCGCGTTGGTGGCAGTCGTCGAGAATGAAATGGCCGTCTTCATCCTCGCCGACCACGCCGATGGCATACAGCGGCAGCTCCGGATCGATCGCGCGCAAATCGAAAATCACATTGTACGCGCCGCCGCCGGTGCTTTTGGACTCTTCGCGAATATAGGCGAGGCCTTCTTCGGTCGGATAATGATCGATCAACCGCACGTGGTCGATGATCCAATTGCCGGCACAGGCAAAGCCCTCACGGTGGGGCATGATGTTTTGTATTAGTTCGGGTTCTCTTAAGAAATTTTAAATTTTCAATTGGCAATTGAAAATTTAAAATTTCTTATCTTTACTGTTCTGTATGATAAGAAATGACCAGAATCGAAGCAAGGGAAAAAGTCTATGAAGACAAAAAGCATTTCTGACAAAAAGCATTTCCGTTATCCGCTTGACTCTTTGGAAAAAGTTGCTTATTTTAAGGCTGTCATTATATTCTCGGAGAAGAACGATGGAAACTGCAACGCTCCAAATTAATTTGCCAGCGGAAAAGTATAGCCGTCTGGCAGAATTGGCGGCGCTTCGTCAGCTCGTGGTGGCTGATATTTTAGATTTGGCCATAACCGAATGGTTGGAACGCGAAACCCGTATGCAAAATGCCAGGCAAATCATGCGCGAATTGGGCGAAGGCGTGGATGACGGTCAAGCCCCGCACGATGCTGCACGTAACCACGATGTTTACCTTTATGGGAAGGCAGCATCATGAGTCAAGTTTTTGTCGATACGTGGGCATGGGTGGCTTTGGTGGACAAAAAAGACAGCGACCATGAAAAGGCCAAAGCCGCCAATAAAAAATTGCTTGATCAAGGCTATTCTTTTGTCACCACGAATTTTGTTTTCAGTGAGACGGTGACAATTTTGCGTTATCGAGTAAGCCACGCCGCTACGATCAAATACCGCCAAATGCTCAATGAAATGGTGAGTGGAGGGCTGGTGAAATTAACTCGCCTTACTGAAGCGCAAGAAAAGGAAGCCTGGCAAATATTTGAGAAGTATAGTGATCAAGATTTTTCCTATGTGGATTGCACTTCCTGCGCAGTGATGCGAAGCTTGTCGCTGCAAGAAGTCTTTACGAATGATCATCATTTTCGCATTCTGGGATTTATTACCCACCCTTGAGAATGCTCTATGCAATTGGACTCTTCGCGAATATAGGCGAGGCCTTCTTCGTTCGGATAATGATCGATCAACCGCACGTGGTCGATGATCCAATTGCCGGCACAGGCAAAGCCCTCACGGGCGTAGCCTTCACGGTGGGGCATGGGCGTCAACCTTGTGATTGGGTGAAGAAGAGAGCTTCTATCTCACGAATCAAAAAAGGCAGATTCGGTTCATTAAATGAGAGGCCTGGTGCAGGAATACGATGGCGTTTTATATCAGGAGCAATATGTTTATGGTGGGGATGCGTTGATTGCAGCGTTGGATCATTGGGATGAGGCTGGGAATCATACCAGTATTGTACGGCCTCGCCTATTTTGACTTCATACCCGTAATCAATGATAAAACCGGTATTGGGTGAGAGACAATTCAAATTTTCATAAACACGCAGTTTGATGTCGTTGGCAAATACAATTTCCCCACTCAGAACACCAGCCAACTTGCCTCGGCGCTGTAAAACCAGTGTGCTAAAGAGAATATGAGGTGAACGTTCGCGGATTCGATAAACGAATTCCTCGTAACTATCAAGCGACCACGGCATGGCTTTTAAGCTTGGCTACTTTTTCGGCAGGTGTAGACTGTTTAAAACATTTGTGTAATTCGCGCTGACATTCAAGCGCCGTTTTATGGGAGCCAGCCCAATCGACGAAATCGAAATTAAGGTCATCGTCATCGAGGAGTCCTTGTGAATACAAGTCGTAGAACTCCTCCGTGAGTATGTTGTACTTTTTCTCGTAACGAATGCAAGCTTCCCTCGCCGCATGTAGAGTTTCGATAATTTCTGCGGCTGACGGTTTCGGTTGCTTTTTCATATCTTGTCTTGTCATAAATGATCTTTACAAAAAGGCTTTTTCTCCCTTGCCTACTAAAATAAAAAATGCTCTGTTCAAATGCAAGCGCATTCTGTGCTGACGGTTAAAACGTCGATGGAGCGATGGCGCGCAAATCGCAAATGAATACACGCGCTCACCCCCGCGCTTCGAGGCTTCGCGAATGAACGCGAGCCCTGCTTCACTGTGGGTACCGATGGCATCTTTCACGCCATCTCCGGCAAGCCCTGCACCAACAGCTTAGCCGTCGTGCGCAAAAATTTTATTTTTTTGAAGACCCGCAAGACTGCGAGATAGCTTTTCACGACGACGCGGATTTCGGCAAGCGATTTGGGAACGATTTCGAGGTTGATGACGCCGTCGTAACGATGCTTGGCGACATGATGTAGAAAGCGGGTCACGGGCAATTCGCCCTGGCCGAACGGCAAATGCGCATCTTTTCCCTGCAGGCAGTCGGAGAGATGAATGCAGCGAACCTGCGAGACGATGGCGCTGAATCGCTTGAAAATATCCTCGCCGCGCAAGTAGGCATGCGCCGGATCGAAGCAATAGCCCGCCAGTTTTTTCTTCAAGTGGCTGCGAAAAATTTCCGCCAGCTTGTCAAATTCGCGCTCCGACCAGTATTCGGTGTTTTCCAGCAGCACGGGCACTTCCAGCCGCTGCAAATTTTCGATTAAAAACTCCAAGGCCTCGTCGATGTCGCCGTCTTTCACGGATTCCGGCGGATGGGCGACGCAGTAAAGCAGGTTGAGCCGGTGGCGATTGCTGTTGATGAAGTCGATGGTGTCGTCGATTTTGTCTTTGGCTTCGAGGCTGGAAAAATCAAACCCGTGTTCATTAAAAAGCGGCAAATGAAAGCCGGTGGCGATCTCTTCGGTTTGTCCGATGATGCCGCCAACGTCGTTCATGACGAAGGGATTCAATTCAACGAAGCGCACGCCGAAACGGCGCGCCAGCGCGAGAATTTCACCGGGCCGCCTGCCGTCAAAGCCGCTGATGGTCAAACCAACTTGCATGATATTTTCCTTATCATTCGGATATGATCAGATAGAGCCAATTAAGAATGATGGCGCCGGCCATCAACCATCTCACACGCTGCCGAAAGTTGAGCGCGCGCCGATCTGTTGTGGCGCCGATTTTTGCTAAAAATTTTTCAATCCTCGCTTTTCCGCTGAAAATTTCAAACAGCCGCAGCAAACTCCAGATTGATAAAACGCCGAGGCAAATGACAAAAAGCGGCTGATCAACCAAAGCCGCGAGCAGTTCGCCGTGCGCCAAAGCCAATCCGGCCCGCGTCGCGCCGCAGCTCGGACAGGGCAGGCCGAACGCCGTGCGAAACAAGCAGGGCGGCAGCAGCGCAAAAATCGGCGCCGCAAATCGCGCCAACAAAAAGCCGAGCAGGAAAAGCGGCAGGATGACGAGGCCCGCGTCCAACCGGCCTGAAACCGAGTGTGTCGTTTTGTGATGGCCGGCGTTTGCAGTCGCAACAGGCATGTCAGTGAAAGCTTTCAATAACTGATCCGGCTGAGAAATCCGGCGAGGCTGAAGGCGAATAAAATAATCAGGCCGCAGCAGAAAATCAGCGGCAATAAAACCGCGGTCACCACCCGCCCGGTCGTGCTCTCGTGCATCTCGCGCCAGGCAATGACCATCAACACGCATTGCCAGAGAAACGCCAGCATGCTGCCGCATTGGGGAATGACCGCCAGCAGATGCGGGCCGTAGCTGTAACAAAATCCCCGCAGCGTCGTCTCGAAGCCGTGCTTGTTGGCGCCGGTGATCAGCAGGCAAAGATGATAAATAAAGGAGGCGATAAAAACCCATATCACCGTTGCCGCCGGAACCAGCAGCGCGACGACGCCTAGCATGTCGCGGTTGAATTCCTCGCCGAAAAGCCGCTGCAGTTTTTCCATTTCCGGCGACGACTCCCAAAACCAATACGTCCAGAAAAGCGAGAGCACGCTGCCGGCAACGCCGATCAGGACGGCGTACAGCAGCGCCGAGCCGAGGTTTCCGGTTTTGGGCGCACGGCGAAAAAATTCCGTCGGGCGCAAAACCGAATCGCTCCAGGTTTGGCTGAAGGCCGGCAAAAAACCGAGGCGCTGACGATCTTCCCACGGCACGCCGCTGCTCGGCGTTGCTGCCTCGCCGCTCGCGGCCTGGCGCGGCTCGGGATCGATCGAGGCAGCCGGCTCGGAAATGTTAGCGGGCGGCGTGATTTCTGATGACAGCGCCGCGCCGCAGAAAGGGCAAAATTTCCCTTCGGAAATTTCCGGAATTGGTTGATGACAGTTTGGGCAGTTTGGCATTTTCTTGTTACAACGGCGCCAGCTCGCGGACTTTGGCAATCAACTCGTCCAGATTTGAAGACTTGACGATATAGTCTTCGGCCGACCAGCTTTTGAAATCATTGCGAAAATTCGGATAGGCCGTGTTCAGAATGACTTTCAGGCCGCGCTGCTCTTCCATCATGTTGCGCAGGACATCCAATCCGTTTTCGCCTTCGAGCTTGATGTCGAGTATCGCCAGATCAATCGGATTATTTTTTGCTTTTTCCAGCGCTTCGTCGCCGTTTTTAGCGGTAATCACATGGTAACCTTCAGCGACCAGCTCCTGCGCATAGAGAATTTGCAGGTGTTTTTCGTCCTCAACAACCAAGATGTTCTTCATACGACTTCTCCTTTCAAGTCATCCGGCGTTTTGGTTTCACAATATCTTTTAAAATTTTCCAATGACTCTTTCATTTTTTGCAGCAGGACGTCCATCATTTCAGATGGCAATTGTGTTCGTTGCCAATTGATGTTCATCTTCAGTTGCGTGATTTTATCAGCAAGCGCATTCATATCGAAAACTTGCACCATATCCAGATTCATCTCTTTGCAGACAGTTCGTTCGACATAAATGGCGGCATCGTGTTTGAATTCGCTGTAGAGTGCAGTATTTTCCAGCGTCATGCCCTTGATCCGGCAATGGTGCCGCATGCCGATTCTTTCGGTCACCGGCTCGCGCTCAATTTTGTCAACGGCCTCCCAACTTATTCTTTCGTCGACATTGATCAGGCTTTGATAAACCTGCCGCAAGGGAGCGTTGATCGTGACTTCGAGGTTGTCATTGCCTTTAACCATCACAAATTCTTCCCGCGGTGGAGGCGCGGGAATTGCGCTTTGAGCGCTGACAATTCCGCATATTCAAACTCGACATTGCCGATGGCCGCATATTTTTCCTGGGCGCTTTGCCAGCGCAGCTCGGCGGCTGCGGTCCGATCCGGAAGCTTGCGCAGGCATGGCGCAGAAATCAAGATATATTCATGAGAAGCAATGCTGTTCTTCAATAACCGATGGGCAATGATCATGTCGAGGCCGGTCGCTTTCGTAAATTGCGCGACCTTGATCTCCTTCACCTCGCCGAAATGGATGATGAATTTGAGCGTCAAATTCGTCGCGGTTTGGCAGGCGCCGCACTGGCAAATGGTGTCGCGTTCGATAATTTTCAGTTGGACGTGAAAATTTTTGAACATGGCCAGGCATTGCTCGACGAGGTTCTTTTTTGGCGGCGGCTCGCCCTTGCGGTAAAACAACACCGCATCCCCTTCGATTTCGGCGAGAGTAAATTCCAATTCATTCGAGCGCACGATCAGTTCCAGCAGCTCGTTGATGATATGAGAGCTGTGATCGAGTTCGGTTCTGCCGGTGAACTCGGTGAAGCCGCTGATATCTGGAATGAGGATGGTAGCTTTTTCTGCCATGGCGATTCTCCATCAAAAGGCCGCCGTCGTGATTTATCTTGCGAAAATGGCGGATGGCTTTTCGCACTCCGGATCATTGCGGGCAAAGTTTTGTTGACCTTTCAAAGATAATAAGTTTTGAGAGAAAAGCAAGCGCAAGTTGCAACCGGTGGAGGCAAAAAAATTTTCTTGACTTTCAGCTTGCAATATGTTTTATTGAGCCGCATAAAAGTCGCTGTTGTTTGATTTATTAACCCAAAACGGACGGAGGAAGTTATGAAACGAGTTTTAATTGCGGGATTGTTGGGCGCTGTTGCGTTTTACGTTTGGGGCTGGATCTCGTGGGCGGCGTTGCCATGGCATAATGCCACCATGCCGAATCTCCCCAACGAAGATGCCGTGGTGGAAACGTTGCGCAGCAACATCACGTCGACCGGCGTGTATCAGTTCCCCGGCATGCCGACGAACGAGGCTGATACGCAAGCTTGGACGGAGAAATACAAGCGCGGGCCTTTTGGTGTGTTGTTCTACACGGCAGAGGGAACCGATCCCATGGGTCTCCAACCTTTCATCGGTGGTTTCATATTGGCTTTTCTCATGGCGACTTTGGCGGCCTATTTACTTTCGTTGGCGGGCGCCAAAATGGCCGGCTATTCGCAACGAGTGGTTTTTGTCACGCTGCTCGGCGTTTTTGCGGCGCTGGCTTCGCACATCACCGCATGGAACTGGATGTTTTTTCCCACCGCCTATAGTTTGGTGATGGCAGCGGATGTCGTGATCAGTTGGCTGCTTGCCGGCTTGGTCATCGCGTGGCGGATGAAACCAGAGATGGCGTAAGAATTTATTCGTCTCATTGACCGGTCACTCGGAGTGACCGGTCAATCATTTTCAAAAAGAGAAAATTCTATGTCAACTGTGAATGCGAAAAGTTGTTTTCGTCTTACCCTCATTTTTATCTTTTTCATTCTCGCCTTGGCAACACTCTCCCACGCCCGCCAATTCGGCGCCTTCGCTTCCGGCGGCGTGCTGAGTCCCAACGAAGCGAAATATGATGTCAAATATTACGAGCTTAATCTCAAAGTCGATCCGAGCCATCAAGAAATTTCCGGCTACGTCGAGGCGCGGGTCGAAAGCGTCGTTCCGGCGATGGACACCCTCGAGCTCGATTTGATCAACAATTTTACCATCAGCAAAATCGAACGCGCCGGAAAAACGTTGCCGTTTATGCACCAGAATCACAAAATCAAATTGGCGCTGGCTGAGAAATTGACAACCAATCAGCAAGCGAGTTTTCGCATTCATTACGCCGGCAAACCGCCGGTTGCCATGCGCCCGCCGTGGGAGGGCGGCTTCAATTGGAGCAAAGACGGCAACGGCAAGCCGTGGATCGGCGTGTCCTGTCAAGGCGAGGGCGGAAAAATCTGGTGGCCGTGCAAAGATCATCCGAGCGACGAGCCGGACAGTGTCGGCATCAACATCACGATTCCGGATTCGCTTTATTGCGCCACGAACGGCTTGCTGCAAGAAATCGTTCCGGCTGAAAAAGGCTGGAAGACCTTTCGCTGGAAAACGCGCTACCCGATCAACAATTATAACGTTTCGATCAACATCGGCGATTATGCGATTGTGCGCCGCCCGTATCACGGAACGACGGGAACGATGGATATCACGTTTTACGTATTAAAATCAGATTCAGCCAAAGCGCCGGCGTTGTTGGAAATGGCCGAGGAGTTTCTGCATTTTTATGCAAAATATTTCGGCGAGTATCCGTGGATAAAAGAGAAATTCGGCTTGGCGCACACGTATTATCTCGGCATGGAGCATCAGACGATCAACGCTTATGGCAATCATTTTCGCAATAATGCGCTCAGCTATGATTGGCTGATGCTGCACGAAATGGGGCATGAATGGTGGGGCAATTACGTCACGGCGCGCGACTGGGCGGATTTCTGGATTCACGAAGGCATTTGCAGCTATGCCGAAGCGCTGTTTCTCAACGATAAGTTCGGCCTCGAGGCGTATCACAAATATGTGAAGGAAAATTTGCGCCAACGTATCCAAAACCGCCAGCCGATTGTCCCGAAACGCAACGCCACCACGAGCGAAACGTACAACAGCGACATTTACGCCAAAGCCGCGACGATGCTGCACACGTTGCGCTATCTCATCGGCGATTCGCTGCTGCGGGATGTGCTCAAAACTTTTGCGACGGATCCCGCATACACGCTGCACAACCGCGTGGTTTCGCAAGATTTTATCGATCTCGTGAATCGCAAAATCAATCAAGACTCTATTTGGTTGTCTCGTCCGCGTTCGTCCATGCGTTCCGTGATTAAAAGCGGCCAGGATTTGAATTGGTTTTTCCAACAATATCTTTTCACCGCCAAGCCGCCGACGCTTGAATACAAAATTCTGCGCAAGCCCGACGCCTCGACCGAGCTGGAAATCCGCTGGCGCGATGAAGGCTTTCGCCTGCCGGTCGAAGTTCGCGTCACCACCGGCGATAAAGTTTCGGTTAAACGCGTTGAGGTGACCTCAAGCTGGCAGCGCTATCAATTTACCGGCAATCCGAAATTGGAAATTGATCCGACGGGGTGGATTTTGATGGAGGTGGTGGAGGGGAAGTAGATTTAGCACAGACAGCTTGTCTGTTAAACTTGCGTTATTTTTGTGAAATATTCATACGGAGTTCTTGGAGGTGTTGTTGTACTTGTTGACGTAAATTCGGATCATTGGTTAATTCAAGAACTTTTTTCAAACATGAGTAGGTAAATCTGTCTTAAATTAACTCTATGGAAACCTACTCATACTCAACCAGTTGGTCGCCAAGTTTCCAGATGCCACATTAGAGGAATTAAGACAACTCCTTAAAAAGAAGATACGTGTTAAAGCCAGTGTCAGCACCGTCTGGCGGGGATTGGAAAAATTATCGCAGACACGAAAAAAAAGTCTTTGAAAAGATGCTGTCTTTCGCCATCACCTTGGAACTGCCCGCGCGTTTATCGTCCCGCCAAGGCGGGATGGCGGCGCTGTGTCCGCGCTTTAAACGTATTTTGATTTATGATAGCACCTCGTTCCAACTTCCTGAAGAATTGGCGAGCTATTTTCGCGGCTCCGGTGGCGGTGGTTCCGAGGCCGCGGTGAAAATTTTGTTCGGCGATGATGTCAAATCGCACCATTTCTTCTATCGCCTGCAAGACGGTGTCGCGCACGATCAGTTGCACCAAGGCGATTATCTCCAACAACTCGATGCCGAGGATTTGGAAATCAGCGATCTGGGATTCTTTAATAAGGTTACAAACCGCGAAAGCGGGTCAAGATTTTAGCTGGGTTTAACCTCTACATCACCAATGCCCCAGCGACTCATATTCCCCGCGAGCAAATCCGCTCGTTGTATCGGATTCGCTGGCAAATTGAACTGATTTTTAAAAACTGGAAAAGTAATTTTGCTTTAGCGAAGGTGACGGGCAAACGACCCGAGCGCATCAAGCGTTTCAAAACTTTTAACGAACGCCGTAACGTTTATCATGAAACAATGTCTCAAAGGCAAAAGCAACAAGAGAACATATCCTTTGGCGTTGCTGGCAAAAATTCAGCCCGGCTTAGCTTGACACATATGCCCGTTGAGGGTTGGTTTTGCAGCGCCAAGTCTCGTAGCTCAACATTTATGTTGAGAAGAAACAGCCCGCACAACATAAATGTTGCGTTACAATATCAGCCATAACGAGTATATACAATTGATTCAAACCGCAAACAACAATTGGAATAGAGGAAATGGTCAACCTTGAATATAGCACAAATTCCGAATGATGCAACCGATCTTTTCAATGAATAGGCAGAATAATGGTTCGGCAGAATAATTTAAAAATTATTCTGCCAAATAATCATTCTGCCTTTTGGCTATGCCTGTAAGGCGACGCCCGTATGGGTTGCGGCGAATGCCGCGTCACGAGTTTTCACCGAGACTGGCGCGAACAGTATTTCTCGGCAATCTTTCTAACGGTGTTTAATCCACGTAGTGTTGACGGCCTCCCCAGAGTTTTTTCAAGGACGGCGTTTGAAAAAGTGGATTCGCTTTGCTTCCTGCGGCACAACCAGTAAATCTCGCGTCCGTGAACATGGAAGTCATCGATTGCCGTTTTCAACGCCATGAGCTTCTGTTTCGACTTGTCGTCGAGCGGATCAGCCAGGAAGGCAATGTTGAGCGCCGCTGCGGCATCGAGATCGGATTGCCGAAAAGGCTGGTAATTCGCGATCGCTGCCAGCTCGGCGCCGGTCCTGATAAACGTGGCCACCTCATAACCCAGTTCCTCTCGCAGCCTCGTCTCGATCTTCTTTTCCAAAGCCCTGGTGTTCTTCGACGCCGTCTCAAACACGACATTGCCGCTGGCAATGAAGGTCTCAACACCCGAAAAGCCCAGTGACGCGAAGAGTTGGCGCAGATGATCCATCTTGACGGTGTGACCGCCGACATTGATCGCGCGAAGGAAGGCAATAAATTGCGGCATCGTCTAAATTTTATCCAAAGATTTTCGTGAGAGTTGCTTTGGTTTGTTCGCTTGCGCCTTCAATTTCGGAGAAAAGCGTTTTATCTCCTTCCGTCACCTTGAACTCGGGGTTTGCCTGTATTGTCATAATGACTGCTCTGACTTTACTTGAACCGATGCCATTTTTATGGGTGCTTCACGAATTCCATCTGAGCGAAGTGTTAGGCCACCGCTGCTGTACTTCCACGAGCTACTGATTCAACCAGTCATGATTCTGAGAATAAAGGGCAAACCCTCTGTTGGTATTGTTGATGACGAAGATTGTATGAAAAGAATTCAGTGAAGACAACTGAGTGACACATCTTTCAAACATTTGCCGGTTAGCAAACTGGTATTCATAACACAACTCTTCTTCGTTTTTCTGTGGCCAAGTGCGGCCTAACTGAGTAATCGTGCTCTATCAAAAGAAACCGTTTGTCGAATCAAAGGCGTGTTGTCAAGTCCCAGCAAGCAACGATAAGGTAATACCCGCTGGACACAGAAGCAAGCGAATTTTTGATATTCGCGGGAACCCTCGCCCCATAAAATCTGCTTGTTTTCCTCCCCGCATTTTTTTATCTTACATAAAATTCGTAAACGCCTCATTTAAACTCTGATGGTCAAAATGCCGACTCGTCTCTCAGATTCTTCTGCGCTGCGCCGGCCTTCGTTTTGGAAATTGGTTTGGCATTTGCCCAAGCTCATTCGCTTGGTTGGCCGCCTTTTGCGCGATTCGCGCGTGCCGATTTTCGGCAAAATCGTTTTTGCCTTATCCATCGTTTACTTGTTTTCGCCGATCGATCTCATACCTGATTTTATTTTGCCCATTATCGGCTACATGGATGATCTGGCGATTGTCCTGGCCGGCCTGCGTTTTTTGCTGCGCCAAACCCCGACCAACGTGCTCGAGGAACATCTTGCCCAAATTGGCTAAAGCGTCGTTTCTTTTCGGTTTTGTGATCGCCGTTGGCTGCGCCCGT
>Ga0073934_10005230_pt1 | contig 20362 bp, 18 predicted proteins | sample LarsenN4metaG_FD_76834 | JGI IMG/M metagenome (GOLD analysis project Ga0073934, IMG submission 76834) | Hot spring sediment bacterial and archeal communities from British Columbia, Canada, to study Microbial Dark Matter (Phase II) - Larsen... ... | reverse complement strand
TCTAATAATGACAAAGATAAACCCTCTACTAAGGAAGGTAAAATATATACATCTGCACTCCGTAGAATCTCTATGCGTCGATTTTCATCAGCGACGAAACCTAACCAGTGAATGCCATTATCAGAGTTATAAAAAGGTTCCAAAGAAGACTTGAGGGGACCATCACCGACGATCAGTAACTTGCTTCCTGGGGCCATTTCTGCTTGCTTCCAAGCGCGCAGCAGAGCTTCAACGTTTTTTTCTGGAGCTAACCTTCCCTGGTAGACAAACAAGCGATCGGCATCAAATTCTGCTTTAACTTGAGAAATACCAGGAGAATATTTATTAACATCCACGCCATTGGGAATAACGGCAATATTTTCTGACGGTACACCCATACGTGCTAATAATTCGCGCTGTATTTGGGAAAATACAATCACGCGATGGTAATTGCCCAAAAAAGGCGCGTAGAGTTGATAGGCCAAAAGTTGGGTTCCTGAAACCAGCTTGGCTCCTTTACCTGCAAACGGTGTGTGGAAAGTAGCAACTAGTGGTAAGTTTAACTCCTCACAAATTTCCGGCAAAACAAAGTCTAGGGGAGATAAGGTGAGGGAAGCATGAACTATATCTGGTTTAATTCGCTTCAGCGATTGAGTCAGAACCTTAGTCGCTCTAAAGGTGGGAATAGTATAAACCTGCGACTTATAAATGAAAGGTAAAGGTACCTCTTGACAATTTGGCCAATTGTCAAGTTTGGATTGTTCTTGAGCAAAATGCAGGAAACTAACTTGGTGTCCCTGCTCTAGTAAAGCATTTGTGATCTCTCGACTGTAGGTAACATTGCCACAAAAGGGCGATTTTTTTCCAATCCAAGCTATACGCATTCTTTAATTTATTATTTATTAGGAAAGCGGGTTTAATTTATCAGCTTTTTAGCATTATTCTGATGTTTTTTGGTTTTTACTATTTTTGGCTTGTTGATTAATCATAAATCACAGCCAGTACCCACTTAACATACAAAATTTTATGTTTTTTATTTAAATATGATTATATTTATTTGTTTTATTTATAAGTCGCTCTTTTAGGACAAAATCAATATAGACCAACTAGACGCCAAAGCTGCGCCTAGCTTATGTAGACTTGATCCCTAGCTACTGGTATCCAAGATTTTATTATGCATATAAGCTTAACACAAAAGTATTAATCTCTACTAGAAAAGGAAATATACCAGTTTAATAAACCACCTAAGAAAACGATCGCTGCCAATCCAAAGAATACTACTTGTAACCCAACGAAGGTTTCTGCTACGCCTGCTAATGCCAAGGGTAAAGTCAGGGCAATATTAATGACATTATTCTGTAAGCCAAAAACTTTTCCCCGCATTTCTATGGGTGTTTCTGTTTGAATAGCCGTTTGCATGGGTATGCCTACTAATGCCCCAAAAATACCTAAAGACATCACTAATGGCAAAACTGCCCATAACTGTTGTGTAAATACTGATAGACCAATTAGGGATGCAACCATACCAACACAGCCAATAAGACTTAACTGAGTATAGGAGAAGCGTTGCCCAAATTGACCTAGCATTACTGCTCCCAGCGCAATTCCAACACCACCGGATGCTAATAAAAAGCCGAATTGTTCTGGTTTTAAGTTAGGAATTACTTCTGCCATGCGGACAGCAAGAACTGTTAAAGCTGCAAATACAGAAAATAAGATAATTAATTGAATCAGAGCGTTGCGGAGGCGGTGATTTTTCCCCAAATAACGCAGACCATCCCGCAGATCGGCAAAAACGTGTGGAGATTCCTTTGTGGGTGGGTGGGGTTTTTCGTTAGTTATTAGTAATAACAAAATTAATCCAGCGATCGCATAACTACCACCCACAACTATTTCTTTTCCAAGTCCGTCGCTACCACCAAGGAGTAACCACAAGCGATCGGCTGCTGCTAACAGTGGTTCACCAATGGCGAACCCAATAATCACCGACGCCATCATGGTGGTGGTGTAAAGAGAATTAGCTGAGAGTAAATCCTTTTCTTTTACAACTAAGGGAATTGCTGCTTGTTCGGCTGGTGCAAAAAACTGCGTCAGTGTCGAGACCAAAAAAGTTATGCCTAAAATGATCACAAAACCCACAGGTAACATTGCGATCGGTTGCCAATCCTGAGTTAACCAAAGTAGTGAGGGAATGATCAAAACTAGGATACCGCGCCAAATATTTGTTCCAACCAGTACCATCTTTTTCGACCAACGGTCTACAAATGCACCTGCTAGGGAACCAAACAATACAGCTGGTATAGTAAAAGTTATCATCAGTGCTGACACCCAAGCACTAATAGTTTGTGCGCCTGTCTGAAAATGAGTATTGATCAAGGCAATCATCAGCACCAAATATACTTTATCTGCCAGTTGACAGAAAACTTGACCACCCCAAAGAGCTAAAAAATTAGGGTTTTTCAATACTGGCCAAAATCCGTATTCCTGGGCATTATTTGCAATTGCTTGTGTGTCTACAGGTTTTTTTTCTGCATCTGACTTTTCTGATACAGATGCATTTGGTTCATTGGAGTTAGTTTCCGTTGACACATCGGTTAGGGGTGCTGCCGATGTACAATTTTGATCGTCTTGAGAAACGTCTTTTGCAGACATTTCTTGATAATGAATTTGGTTGGATGTAGTATCGCGAACCGCACTCAGGTGATTTAGTAATTTTGGGGTTGATGTTCTATTGTGTTTTTTGACATGGCTTGGCGATATTGGCAGGATTCTTGTATTCAAATCAGACGATTGCATCATGGTTAGCAGCAAAATAAGAATCAATCAAGGCAGCAGAACGAATAGGACGACCAAAATGATACTGAGCATACTGACGTAAAATTTGCTCAACAGATAACCAGCTATTTTTTTCAGCTGCATCTAGCATTATCTCTGATTGCGACAGCTGCTGGAGTATAGACAATTCTTCAGCATCCAAGCGCTTAGAAAGTGCTGGTATTTCTTGGTGATGGTTGATGGTTTCGTAGGCTTGGTTCTTCTGTGATGGGTGACTCGGGACGTCCACTGCGTTGCGGGAGTGGGGATTAGGGGTGGTGGGATGATGGGGTGGTAGGGTGAAATCTTTTTGCCCGTCTCCCCATCGCGCCTTCTCCACCTCCCCCTGCTTCTTCAAGCGTTCCCAAGCTGCTAAACAAACAGTTCCACCAGCACTGACGCTGAATCCAACTCGCCAGTGGGGATCTTGAAAATCTGGTTTCAAGGTGCGTCCAGTTAAACAACAAATTTGTACTTGTGGTGTCAATCCAGCCAAAGCCAAAAGCTGAAATAGTCCATGTGTCAGATGAGCTACAACGCTGGATGCTGTGCTAGGTAAATTTTCGAGTCGTTCTAGATGTTCATTTAGTAACTCATATAATTCTGGTTGGGGGTGTTCGCTTAAAGCCTGACATAGTGCGATTTCCGCTAAGTATTGGCTAGCAACTAGCTTTACCAAGTCCTGAGCCAGACCTGGGTAAGATTTTACAGTTTGAGCTTGTGTAATTTTATCTAGCGATCGCCCCTTGGCAATCAACAATTCATTTACAACAAACATTCCACTCCTACCACCCAAGCTGGAGTTGTGTTTGCGAGAACCAGGGGCAATTACACGAATTAGACCAAATTCTTGTGTCAAAACGGTCACGAGGCGGTCTGATTCGCCAAAAGCCTGAGCTTTAAGATTAATACCAGTAGCCTTATAAGTTCTACTCATTTGTCCTTTGTCATTATGTCTTTTGCCATTTGTCCTTTGTCTCTTGTCATTTGCCACAACTAGTAATTATTAATCAATGACCATTGACTAATAACCAATGACTAATGACTAATGACCTAATGACTAATGACTACTCTTTTCCAGCGTATCGCGCTGTCTTAGTAAATCGACACTATAAGATGTTCCTAATCTAGTAGCGCCCGCCAGAATTAAATCTAGGGCTTGGTCAATTGTGCGAATTCCCCCCGAAGCTTTAATTCCAACTCTTTCCCGTGCAACCTCCTTGAGAAGTCGCACATCGGCTACTGTTGCACCTCCATTCCAACCTGTACAGGTTTTAATGAAAGCAGCCCCCGCATCCATACATATTTCCGTAGCTAGCCTTTTCTCGGCATCCGTCAGTAGGTTGGTTTCTATTATTACCTTAACTATTTGCCCTGTTTCTTCGCAAATCTCAGCAATTTCTCGATGCACCTCATCAGTTTTACCAGCTTTCAACCAACCCAAATTAATTACTACATCTAATTCATTAGCACCATTTTCCACTGCCTCTTGAGCTTCGTACAATTTCACGGCTGAAGTCGTCGCCCCAGTAGGAAAACCTATGACTGTACAGATTTTCGGCATCTTATTATGCAGTAATTCGGCCGCAAGGCGTACATAGCTGGGATTGACACAAACCCCTGCAAAGTGAAACCTTTGAGCTTCTTCACACCATTGCTCAATAAGATCCGGAGTCGCTGTTGGTATTAGCAGAGTGTGGTCTATATATGGCGCAATATCAATATCGTTGTCTGGATATTCTGCTGCCATCGCTTGTTTACCAATGATTGATTATAAAAATTTATAAAACTTTAATACTATTTTAATAAATAAGTCTACAATTCTTATTACTTTATAGAAAAACTAGTACAGTTTTGCGTTAACTATATAACAGACACAGCTAATTCTATCTCTACTGTTGACAATCGTACTTGTTTTATGTAGGCGAAAAACTCCAGAATAGTTTGAGCTAAAGCTTTTGATGCTAAATAAGGCGCGCCATTGCCAATAGTTTTAAACATATTAGTTAATGACATACTTTCTGGAAGTATAAAGCTAGCAGGTAAAGATTGTATTGCTAAAGCTTCTGCTACAGAAATTCGCCGGACTTTATAAGGATGTAAATGTACTTCATTATTGCCATAGCAAGCAGTAGGAGAATAACGCCATCTGTGTAGACGTTTATAAGATTTTTTAGAATCGTCGCCTTCATCAATACTCAGGTAATGAATTAGAAATTAGTTGAAAGATATAATTCATTGACATCAGTGATCCTTACTATTGTGACATCACTCGAATGGTATGCCAATAAAGATCCAGAGATTGCAGAACTTTGCAATAATGCCTTAATGGAACTGATTGATAAACAAGCAGCGACTACTCCTGAATTGGTAGTCGCTGACTCTGAAATTGGTATGGATGGTTTCTAATCAAGTTATTAACTTCTGGTGAAATTAACCCACCGCTTTCTCAGCACCAACAAGTTCACCCTCAGCAACTTCTGGTAACAAACGCTTCACGCCTTGCTTCACAAACCCCTGCCAAAATACCACTTGTTGGTTCTGTTGAAATACCTTTTGCAAAGTTTGCCCCAGTTTCTCAACATTAAACCCAGTGGCAGAATTTACTGCTACTTCTTGCTGTTGGAAATATTCTATCAAGCTAAGTCCAGCCAACCGCGTGAGATAAGCTGCACTTACACCCTGCACTGCACCACCAGCAACGTAGGTGATAGCGTGACTCTTGAGAACAGTACCAATCACTTTACTAGAAAGTTCAACTAAGCCTAGTTTTAGCATCAAGCTTCCCATTTCTCCGGCTATAGTTTTTGCCTGTTCGAGGGAGAATTTCTGCTGATAGATATTACCCAAATCTACGATCATTTGGACATTGATTGCCGTAGTTGCCAAAATATCTAAGGCGGGAACTGGGTTAGCAAAAGCAGCCGCCGCAGCTATCCACTGATATTGTTCAATCACTGGGTGAGCGCGATCGCATCTTACCCCATTTAAGTAATTTTTCGCTTCAGCTTTGAGCAACAGTGCTTTTCTCATCGTAGTTGCCCATACCAATTGTTGCCCTTGCTGTGCTAAAGTCTCACCTAGTTGCTGCGTCAGTTGCTGAATTTCTGGCGCTGGTTGTTCCATCCACTCTTGCACAGAACCATCATCGTTGTGCTTGCGCACTTTCACAGGTAGGGGAGAGGCTGAGGTTGCTACAACATGAGACTGCATTCGCTGTTTTAAAGACAGCAATATACTGGCACGTTCATCTACCAAATACTGATCTTGTTTATTGAAAACCAGCATCAGGTGGTGTTTTTCTGCTTGTAGTTGCTGGATGGTTTGAAATTCTGTATCTGTCAAATCACCGTTTGTCAGGAACAGAATAAAATCAGTTGCTTTTGCTTGTGTTAATGCAGCTGCATCTGATTTTTCACCAGCGTCTGCAAATAAAGACGGTGTTTCTTGTAAACAGACTGTTTTTTGTAGTTGTGGACACCAGTGAGATTTTAGTACTTCTATTAAGGTGGTTTTACCCACCGACTTACCACCAGTCACAGCTAGGTGAATTTCTTCCCTGTCTAACTCAGAGTACAACTGGGGAATTTTTTCTCTTAATGCTGCTAAGGCATGATGATTTTCAGCTTCCCCTGCTAAATGATTTATTACAGTTTCAGCTTTGGCGATCGCACTTTCTACAGTTTCTCGATCCACAGGTAAACTATCAAGTACATGGGAATCCTGTTTAGTGCGATTTTGCTTTAAAAACAACAAACCACCACCAACCAATAAAAGACTTAGAACACTATATTCTCCTAGTTGGATGATCGAATCGTGCCAACTTTGTAAAATCCAGAGGGAGAACGATAGTCCAAGTCCTCCTACTAGTATTGGTCGCTGCAACTTCACAACCATGATTCACCGCGCTTTTTGGATTATTTCTACTCCAGAATAGATCAAAAGTTAGTGGTTAGTAGTTAGTGGTAGTTTACTACTCCACTCTTACGCAAAGCCTATGAGCGCACGGCTCTTTCTTGATACCGGGAAAAGAGTCCACCGCTTGTCTACACACCCCACCCTTACCTTAAGCCGAAGAAGGTGCGTCTACACACTCCATAACCGAGGTTGGCAATGAAAATTTGTTCACCCCCATACCCATTTTCAAGACAGTTCTACTCTGGGTGTCACACAACGCGGTATATTCAGGTGAAGAGAGAGAGCATCGTAAATTAATCTGTGCCGAGAATTATTGCTATCCTCAACGGTAAAGGGGGAGTTGGGAAAACCACTACCGCAGTTAACCTGGCTGCGACTTTTGCAGAAGCACAAAAAGTTCTTCTGGTAGATGCAGATGTTCAAGGTTCTGCTAGTTGGTGGTATAGGCGTAGTCAAAACAGCATGGGATTTGATCTATCTCAAGTGACAGATCCCAAATATTTAGGTGGTTTGCGTAAGATAGAAGGATACGATTTAGTGGTAGTCGATACGCCTCCAGCGTTACACTCTACAAGCTTGAAAGCGGTAGTAGCGATCGCAGACTATTTAGTTTTGCCCACACCGCCAGCACCGATGGACTTAGCTGTTCTAATTGATACAGTCAGTCAAGCAGTCACTCCTTTGGAAATTGCCCATCGGGTGCTTTTAACTAAAGTAGATACACGTAGTTTAGGGGAAGCATTAGAAGCACAAAATACACTGATAAAATTGGGTATTCCAGTTTGTAATGCTTTTATCCGTACTTACAAAGCTCACGAACGAGCAGCACTAGAGGGTGTAGCAATTACTCAATGGCGAGGCAAAAATGCCAAAGAAGCAGAATCAGACTACCGCCGCGTAGCAGAAGAATTACAACGTGACTGGAGAAAATAGAAATCATGGCTACTAGAAAACGCGTTGCCGACGTATTACAAGAAGAAGCACATAAAATATCATCACCAGAAGTAGAATCTATTATTGATGTTGCTGCTGAGGAAGTAACAGAGGAAACCACCCCAACTACAGAAGAATCAACTGCTAAAAATAAACGTACAAATCCAACTAAAGCTGATTTAGAAATTACTATCAATCAGTTGCAAACATCCCTAGAACAAACACGTCAAAACGAAGCAAACCTCCGACAGCAACTTAGTAATTTACAGTCATCTTTATCTGAAAAAAATACACTCATAAAGCAATTGCAGGCTTCTGTTGCAGAAACACAGCAAAATCAAAAAAATCTCCAATCCCGAATTAGTGAGTTACAATCGGTCTTATCTGAAAAAGATAAATTAGTCGAACGCTTAACAACAGAACTTGACGAAGCCAAGCAAGCTGCTGTACAACTGGCACAGGCAAATTCTCAGCTTACAGAAGAGATTAATAATTTGAATAATCCTAAAAAGGAAAAAGCAATTCCCAAAGCATTAACTTACAGAAAATCATACCGCACACCTACACCAGAAAAACTACCACCTCAAACACCCACCGAACCCGCAGATAATTCTAATCAAATGTGGTTGCTTGATTAAAAAATTGAGATTTGAGATAGCTAATATAGATCTCAAATCTAAAATCCATAGTTCAATAGATATTTTGTCAGATCTCTCATGTACAATTTCTTACCTTTTGCTTACTTCCAGGATAAAATCGTACCTTTTCAAGAAGCAACAATTTCCATTGCTACTCACGCATTACATTATGGAACTCTCGCTTTTGGTGGAATGCGAGGTATTCCTGATCCCCAAGACCCTACACAAGTTTTATTATTTAGATTAGACCGTCACTGCCAAAGGTTAAGTCAAAGTGGAAAGTTCATACACTACGATATCTCAGCTGAAAAAATCAAAACAGCCATAATCGAATTTGTAAAAAAAAATCAACCCACTACTTCTTTCTATATTCGCCCCTTTGTCTTCACTTCTGATTTAGGCATTGCCCCCAGGCTGCATAATATAGATAAAAGTTTTGCTATTTATGGATTAGAACTAGGAGATTATTTATCTCCCGAAGGAGTCAGTTGTCGCATTAGTTCGTGGTGCAGACAAGAAGACATTAGCTTTCCATTGCGAGGAAAAATTAGCGCCGCCTATATTACTTCTTCCCTTGCTAAAACAGAAGCTGTTGAATCTGGGTTTGATGAAGCAATCTTAATGAATTCCCAGGGGAAAGTGAGTGAAGCCTCTGGTATGAACATTTTTATTGTGAGAAACGGAAAAATAATTACCCCTGGATTTGAACAGGATATTTTAGAGGGAATTACCCGCGATAGTGTGATCAAAATAGCTCAAGACTTTGGTATCCCAGTGGTGGAACGTCCTGTAGATAAATCTGAACTTTTAATTGCTGATGAAGTATTTCTATGCGGTACAGCAGCTAAGGTTGTACCAGTCAACAGAATTGAAAATTATTACTTACCAGAACATCGACCCATCGCTGAAAAACTGAGAGAAAAACTAACAGCAATTACAGAGAATAGAGACCCTGATTATCGTGATTGGGTATATCCAATTTCTATATAATCAACTCTATCTTGCTCTCTTGTAATATAAATCACAGCTACACAAACAAAATCTACGAAGTGGTTTTAAAATCCTTGATTTTGAGTTAATCTGCTTCGGCAGATTTATTTGGTATAGCTGTGATTTATAATTGCCAAGGCTAGGTACTAACTTAAATAAATATTTCTCCTCTCAAATATCAATCTTTTTCACTAAATTCCAAAATATGCTGTGCCGTAATTTGCGGTTGCTCTAAATGAGGGATATGTCCACAATCTTGAATCCAAATTAACTGACTATTAGGAATCGCTCTATTAAATCTTTTAGCATCTTTAGTACCTAAAATCCGATCAGAATCACCCCATAAAATCAGTGTTGGTTGCTGAATTTCTCCCAATTTTTTAAATCTAAAGGCTGTGTAACCACCACTTTTAGTAAAGGCAATTAAAGCTTGTTGCCAATTAGGACATTCTAAATGCAAAGCTGCACACAGCTGAGCATCTATCGTCGCTAAGCTTTTATTTTTATATGCAGCACGACTAATACTTTGACGTACTCTAGGATTACGCAAAAATTGAGCCGCTAAATAATCAAACGGCGGAAACATATATTTAGCTAACGGCGAACTACCTATCAAACCAGCACTATCAATTAATACTAATTTTTTAACTATTTCTGGATAGGTGAGTGTAAAATCAATCGCCGCCGCCCCCCCCATTGAAGCACCGACTAAAATCATCGGTTGATTAATCAAGGTTTTCCAAAAATGATAAAGATGGGTTTTAATTTCTGCTGTACTAAACCTTATTCCTGTCGGGCGATTTGTAAACCCAAAGCCTAACAAATCTATTGCCCAAGTTTGATGCTTTTCTGCCACTAATGGCAGCAAACGGCGATATTCTAGGACGGAACTGTCAAAGCCATGAATTAATAGTAACGGCGTCCCACTATTACCCTTTTGCACATAAGTTGTGACAATTGGTTGAGTACTTAAGGGAGTAGCGATCGCAATTTGTTTTATACTTTGAGCCAGAGTCACGGAGGTAGATTCTGTAAGTTGCCTAATTGCAGCAATTTCAATCCCTGATTGGGACTCAGACTGAATCATCTCCACCTCCAATTCAAGATTATAAGGGATCGGGGACTCGGACTCGGCAAAGAATTTGCTCAAATTCTTAGTTACTAGTCTTAGTTTTCATTACAATTTTTAAACATATCATAAGAAAAATAGTTCATGATCGGTAGTTACCTCCTCATTTCCTTATTTCCTATTCTCCTGACTAGATGAAGAGGTTGCATCTTCAACTTTTTTAAGTGCGAGAAAAATGTCATAGCGATTACTACGACTATCATTAACCGCAGATGTGATACCAATTGAGCGTGTGGCTGCTAAGAACGTTTTTTGATTTGGTAGTAAAGTCGGTAGAGGAAAGTTTTGAACTGTGCGTTCCACATCTAAGAAAAACTGGCCATTGGTAGGATTGGGTTCTGAAGGGACTGTTTGTTGAAATAGTGGAGTATTTGCTAGGGTATTGTTGAGTTTAGGAATTATCTTATCGCTGACAGGAGCGCCAAGTGCAAAGAAAGCCACATCTCCGTCTAACCAACCATGGGTAGCGGTTAGAGTTCCCAAAGGTCCAAACCAATTGACAACAGGTTTACCTGCTACTGATGTCTGTTGAATCTGGAATTGGTATTGAGTTTTCATCACTTCATCAAGTTTTTTGAGAGATGTTTCCGCACGGGTGCGATCGCTCGCCTGTACCATGAATACTAAAGAGGCACGGAAATTATCTGATAAACTGTCCCGGGGTCTACTGGGAATGACTGAGACTGAAAATTCATTACCCATCCAACTCAGTAAATCTTGCTCGAAATCAAGATTAGTGAAAGATTTGAAACCTGCTTTTAGCTGTTCTGGTGGAATAGGTGAGAGTGGGTTTCCCTGGGATGTAGAAACATAGTCTGACCACAATTGCCTTAAATTACCGCCAGAAAGCATCATCAAAGTTTCTGGTGGGACAAGGTTTGGCATCTTTCCGGCTTTGTTTTCTACCCTGAGTGTACGTTGACTGTTGGGATTAAGCCAGGAAATACCTTTAATCCGTATTCCTTGTGACTCTAAAGAAATGCTTCCAGCTAAACCTTGGTTATTTTGTAATTGTGCTAGAACTTGAGCAGGCAAATGATGATTACCAGATGCAGCAGCGATTTTAGCAGAGACAGGTATATTTACATAGAATTGAGCAAAAGCTTGAGAGGTAGCAATTTTAGGAAAGTTATCCGTAAAACCCGCAGTTGTCGCCAGGGATGTTTTATTTTTATATGCTTGAATCGCACGTTCTGTGGTTTTAGGGTTATCTGTAATTACCAAGAACTGCTGATCTATGACTGCTGCTGATAAATTTTCTCCCGATGCGGAGTTAGTTTCTTTGATGGCAATTCCTTCATAGGTACGATCAATCCATTGGCCTGCTTTTGGATTTTTAGGTTGTGCTAAAACTTTTTTCGCTTGCTCGGGATTTTTAATTGGTAGTACTACCACTGTAGACCTTTGATTGACAGTATTACTACCATCGGTTGCCACAGGCTTAGATGCAGGTTTAATTGCTTCTGGGGATAGAATTGCTATTGTTACTTGTTCGCCAACCCAAGGACTAATATCTTTTTGAAAATCGTAACCGTTATTGGTGAGGAAGCGATCGCGCAACTGCACTAAATTTTTATCCAGTTCGATTTGAGTTTCTTTTGTGCCAAACTCTCTTAATTTCTGCCATTGAGCGCGATCTGTACTCAGAGAAACTGCAAACAGTGCATCCTGGGGAATGATATTTGCACCTACTGGTAAATCTCGAGACAATAATTGTCCTTGGGTTAACAGCCAGTATGCTGTCATACCACCAGCAATTAATATTCCAGCAGATGAGAGTGTTAGTACTAGAGATGGTTTCTTTTTTTTCATCGAAACAGACACAACAGGCAGCGCCATTGAAACAAATACCTCATTATTAGGGAACTCTTTACTTGCTTTGTTGGCAAAGTAAACCAAAAGCTTTTCTCAGCATTGAAGATGTTAATTACATTTATTTTTTGGCTTTAGAGTCTGAAATATACTTCGGTAATAAGTTACCATTTTTTTCCAAAATTGCCATTATAGTTTGTGCATTGTATAGCAATCCTATCTAATTTGTGAGAATCACAATATTTCAGCCAAAAAGTTTAATTGAGCTAACCACCAAGACGCCAAGAACGCCAAGGATTCGTAAGTTATGCGTAAGTTCTATTGTTTAGGAAGTCAGATGATGTTGTCTCTCACGAATGATTGATGATTTTTTATTTTCTTGATTGGCAATTAAATTAATCTTCTATAAGTGAGTAGCAAAATTGACAATATGGTCACTAATTACCGCAACTGTAATTGCTTAAATATCAAAAATTGTGTAGTTAATAAAATATAATTTTTTTGATTATTTTATTTAAAAATAATGGTACGGTTACAAATGCAGTTGCATCAACCATAGTCACTTTTGTAGTTTATTGTGATATTGAGAGTAAAAGAATATTTGATTTCTTACACAGTCTGACAATTTGACTCAACTGCGATCATTCAATAAACCAAACCGTAAAGAAAGTAGTTTGCTGTCCGGTAAATGCTACCAGACCAATCCAATTTTTGCAAAGCCTTCTCTACTTAGACCTTGCACCTACTTTTTCGTCCACCAAGAAATAAATTTCCAGAGTATTTAGGTTAAGTAATATCAAGTTCGGCTAATTGCTTACAATATAATGCTTCGGTGTTGGTCATTGGTTTTTCCCATTACCTATTACCGCTATCTACAAAAAAGACACAGCCATCAGGCTTTAGCGCCTGCTTAAACATCTGGCAAAAAGCCCTCGTCGTATTCTCAAGCACATTGACGGTAGTACTCGACTTGCTCTCTGAGAATGTCAGGGTTCATTAAAATTAAAGACCTCTTGATTTTTACTTGCTTCTGGCGATTCTAAATTATTAGCTTCTCCTTCTACCTGTTTTTCTCCACCTTGTTGCAATAGTTGCATCGCTCCCAAGTATTTTGTTAGATAAGGCGAGAAGACTTCATAAATTAGGGTTAAAGGTTGCCCGTGATGCCAAAACAAGTAATGACGTCCCCAAAAAGGCCCCTCCTCATCAAAGCCAGATTCCAGTCCATCTGAGTAACCATAGTAAATCCCCTGCACATCTCGATACAACTCTGTGCGGAGACGAGCTAAACTTGCCCAAATGGGTAATGAACGATTTTGTAAGTACTCATCCACATGAGAGGCTTCCCACCATGAAGTGGCATATGCTAACCTTTGCCCTGAGGCAGTACGTAGCCATACCTGCCGTCGTAGTCTTGGCCCCGGTACAGCCTTGATTAAGTCAGGAGCACCGTCTAAATCCATACCAACCAATGACATGTCAATGACATCCACTTCTGTTGGTTCGCCTGTGAGTAATTGTAAGTGTCTGGTCGGGGAGCCATCACCTAAAAGTAACAGTTGCCAAGCCGGTGCTAGTTGGGCGTGTGGCAAACCTTGTTGAATCACTTCCTCCCCACCTTGCCATATCGGAGTGAGACGATGCCACCCCGTCGGCAATGTTAAGTTGTTTGTCGGTGTAAAAGTAGCAGTCAATGTTCTTTACAAAACTTCACCTATTTATATGAAAGCATAAAAAATCTTCCTACCCAAGACAAGGGCAGGGAAATTAAGGATTATTTAGTGGTTAGTGATTATTAATGCATAAACCTTACACCATTTTTCTACCGCCTTATCAGACACACCAAAGTCTTTGGCTATTTGTGTTGTTGGTTTTTCCCACACCAATTCTTGCAGTTCTGCTTTTGATGGTCTTTCTACTTTTCTGGTGTGAATTCTTGAGTCTAGGTTAACTTTTCTAGTTGTTAAATCAACTCCAAATTCTTTGTAAGTTCGCTTTGGCGCATCTTCTGTAAAATCTATAAAGTCTTCCCACCAGTAAAAAGGTGTTGCAGAATTAGGTACTTTGGTAGTTATGTAGCAACCACTAAAATTAACTGAGGGATACACTACTTTGTCTATGTCAGGTAAATAAACAGCATAATAATCAAAGTCACCTACTTGGTACTTTTTCTGGTGAATACCTTTTTTGTCTACCCAAATAGTTCTGTTTACTACTCTGTTCAAGGTTAAGTCTGCTATTGCTTTTGTAGCAGCAATATCACCCTTGTTTTTAGTGTGATGTAACAAAAACGAACCCTCAAATGAGGTAATCATAATATCACTTCACAGTGCTTAGGGGTTCGTATTTAGTTAAAACGAGCGCGGCAGGACTCGAACCTGCGGCCGATTGCTTAGAAGGCAATTGCTCTATCCACTGAGCTACGCGCCCATGTCAAAAAAGGCTTTAGTTAAAGCCAGCTTATCTATTATATATGTCTTGTGATCATAATGCAAGCTAAATTTATTTACCACCGTAAAAAAAGGCAATTTCTTTTTCTTTGAGAGGTGCAAAACCAGCATCGATAAGCTTTTGATTCAGTTCATCTTGGGTAATATGTTTGGCACCAATCCGGACTATGCGCGATCGCATAGTATTACTAACGCCACTACGCTGTCTATTTGCCTCTAGTGCCATGACTTGATGATAAAGTTCCAGCTTGGCGCTGGGAATGGGAGTACCGTCAAAATCAATTCCCTGGGCGATCGCTTCATCAACAGCATCAGCACCCTTTGTAGTTGACTGGATTTCGTTGGTTTCGGTAGTCATGGCAATATTACTTCATACTTACATTTGAATTTTACCAAGTATAAGGACACTCAGTAGTAAATACTTTTCCTATATTCCTAATTTCTGGCAAAGCCTTTTCCCAAGCTGATTTGACCCAGCAGAATAAACAATTACTAAATGATTATATCTAAAGAAATGCCGTATATTTTCGTATACGCTTGTATATATAAAATTTTTGGTTTAATCTCTAACCAACGGTATATTCAATCTAATTTAAAATTGAATATTCGGAATTGCTGAAATTATTTGCAAATTCCGAATTCCGGTTTCACAATTGTTTTGGTCATAGGTGGTGCAATGTCTGACCCTCATACTCCTCAAAGCAAAGACCGTACCCTAGAAAAAGCTCTGACCAACAAAATTATTGATGATTATTTTGAAAACTCAGAAAGCTGGCTAAGAGCGATTTTGCGGATGTGCATCTTCTCCTTGGCTCACTTCGATGGACAACCTGTGTTTATGGTGGAATGTCCTAATCAAGCCGTAGCCAAGCGGTTGAGCCGGAAAACCTACCCTTTTCGAGGGATGGTATATTATTTAACAGATGACTTCAATGCTAGCGATCGCAGCTTGTTTTGCTACCAAGAAAATAAAGAGGGAAAGTGGCGCTGCTTTGACACCAGCATCAATGCTTGGACTGACTTACAGAAGGCAAAAAGCAGGAGACAGGAGGCAGAAGGGTAGATCATCAAGGCAAAAGGCAGAAGGAACATTCTTAATTTCTCCCCATCACCCTATCCCTCCCCATCTCCCCACACTTCCCTAACTTTTCACCTCTGGGGGCGCGTCACCAAACCACCAAAAAACGCCCCCAAAATCGTGCCAGTCCATAATCCGGTCGTACTACCTTGCCAGATTGCTCCTGGTGCTACCAAAGCATGACACGCCTGCTTGAAACCCCAGGCTTGATTTTGACATCTTTGGCTATGAATACTCAAGCTAATTTGTCCACCAATGTAACCACTCACAAAGCCAGATAGTAAAGCAAAAAAGGTGCAAATTAGAATTCGGTTTTTAGCCATTGTTTAATTTGGTAATTGTTGATTGTTGGTTGTTGTAGAGACGCGATGTTCCTCGTGTCTGTGCATTAGTAGTTAGTTATTGCTTAAGTTGCGGGTGATATTGTGGCAAACCTAAATACTTTGTCAAATTCACGTTATATAAAGTAACCTAAAATTACTGTAATCAACTCGTAGTAAGTATCTCTATCCCTTTTTTAAGGACTAAAGTTCTCACTACAAACCTTTAATTATTTATGCCCTCCTACTTAGTACAACATTTGATTAACTTGTAGCGAATTCTCTATGGAAGGTGTTACTGAATCAAGATATGAATTTACAATTCACAGGTTTGTAGAGACGTAGCAATGCTACGTCTCTACAAAATTTGGCATCGAACTACAAAAATGTATGTAAACATAATTCATACCATTTCACAAAATTTTTGATACAAATTCTCTCCCTTGTCTTCCTTGTCCTCCTTGTCCTCCTTGTCATGACCAAATTTAGTAACGCCCTATAGAAAGACTCTGCATCCCTTTGCACTCACTCTGCATTCCTTTGTGTTTAAGAGCGCTACAACTTTACGCAAAGCTGTACTTAATTAGCAAAGCTTTGCGCCCGTAAAGTAATTAGTAGTTGTTTATTAACCACCAACCAGCAACTAGCAACCACCAACCACTAACTAACACATCAACCCGTATTTCTCATACCAGCAGCAATACCATTAATTGTTAACAGTGCGCCGCGCAGCAGTTCGCCTTTACTATATCGTGAGTGAATCACTCCAGATGTGGCTATATTCTTCGACTGGCGTAGGCGCTTCAGCAGGGAAACCTGAATAAAGCCCAAGGGTACAATTGTACCATTGCGTAACTGTACTGATCGCTGCAAGACAGGATCGCCATCTAAAAGCCGTTGGTGTTCAGTAATTTTGAGTACTAATTCCCGTGTGAGATAGTATTCGCTGGCGATTTGTGCAAATAGTTTCTCAAAACGGGGTTTATCCTCAGGATCAGATAACTCTTCCACATAGCGCCGCGCCATTTGCAAGTCTACTTTTGCCAAAGTCATTTCTGCTTTGGAAATTACCATCTTGAAGAAGGGCCATTTCATATAGAAATAGCGCAGTAATTGCAAATTTTCTTCTGGTTCTTCATTTAAAAACTCTTGCAAAGCTGTGCCAACACCGTACCAAGAAGGGAGCAAGAACCGTGTTTGTGTCCAGCTAAATACCCAAGGAATCGCTCGCAAACTGCTTAAATCTTTTTTACCAGAAGGACGACGGGCTGGACGAGAACTAATTTGTAAGAGGCTAATTTCCTCAATCGGTGTAACTTGGTGGAAGAAGTCGATAAAATCTGGTTGTTCGTAGATCAGGGAACGATAATGAGTACGCGATCGCACTGCTAATTCTTCCATGATTTCATTCCAAGGTTCAATATCATCAAACCCTGTTTTCAATAAGCTGGCTTGAATGACAGCTGTAGTCATTGTTTCCAAATGGTACAGTGCTAAATCACGCAAGGAATACTTAGAAGCTAAGACTTCCCCTTGTTCAGTAATTTTGATGCGCCCATTGATACTGTGACCAGGCTGTGCCAAAATTGCCTCATAAGCCGGGCCACCACCACGTCCAACAGAACCGCCACGCCCGTGGAAAATCCGCAAAGTCACCCCATGTTCTTCAGCTATTCGCTGTAAAGTTTTTTGAGCTTTGTGAATCTCCCAGTTGCTGCTTAAAAAGCCAGAGTCTTTATTACTGTCAGAGTACCCCAACATAACTTCTTGGAGGTTGGGAGTCAGGGGATAAGAAAAAGAGGTGGAGGAAGTTGGAGGAGGGGAGACATTTTCCCTATCGCCAGTCCCCTGTCTGTCTCCTTGAATTGCAGCGTAGCCTCCAGCCAACAAGGCGCGATACAAAGGCAATTCAAACAGCTGTTGCATCACACTCTTAGAGCGTTGCAAGTCTTCCACTGTTTCAAACAGGGGAACTACTTGGATCGTACCTACTGCTGTACCAGGATCGTAAAGTCCTGCTTCTTTAGCAAATAGCAATACTTCTAGTACGTCGCTGACTTGGCGACACATACTGATAATGTAAGTTTTGCAAATATTATTACCAAATTCTCGTTGTAGCGATCGCACTACCCGCATAGTTTCGATAATATCATTGGTTTTTGGTGAAAAAGGTAGTTCGGCGGGAATTAACGGGCGGCGAGTTTGCAATTCTCCTACTAACCAAGCAACTTTTTCTGCTTCTGTTAGTTCATTGTAGGAACACTTTAAAATTCCAAAGTATTCCAAAATCTCATTTAAAGCATCCGAGTGACGGCTTGATTCTTGTCGGATATCTAAACAAGTCAAATTAAAACCAAAAATTTCGACTTGGCAGATCAGATTTTCCAGTTCCTGGCAATTTAATCCTGTTTCTGCTAAGTTACGTTCAATTAACCGTAGTTCAGCTAAAAATTCTTCTCCAGAGCGATAAATAGGAACTTCAGTTTTTGGTGTTTCGCGATTGTATAAAGCCAAGTTGCGATCGCGTGTATTTTCCAGTCGCTTCAGCACATAGGACATTTTGAGCCGATAGGGTTCTTGACGATAACGTAAAGCTAATTCGTCGTAGACTTCACTCAACTGGGACTGGTCTATTTCTAATGATTCTAGTAAGTCTGGTAAGACATCACTCCAATGCAGCGACACACTCAACAAATTAATTAGCCGCTTCACTGACTGAATGTATCTTTCTAAAACTATTTTGCGCTGATAACAGGCAGTCTGCCAGGTGATTTCTGGGGTGACTGATGGGTTTCCATCCCTGTCTGCACCTACCCAAGAGCCAAACTTACAAAAGTTCTTACTTGGTGGTTCTAACCAGGGAAAAGTATTAGCTAAAGCATATTTGAAGCGTTTGTAAAGTTGGGGAATAGCATCAAATAACACTTCTTGGAAGTAATGCAGAGCATAGTCTACTTCATCAAGTACGGAAGGTTTGAACTGGTGTAATTCATCGGTACGCCACCAGAGGCGAATTTCTTGGATTAATTGTTCCCGTAGTTCTGCAACTTCCCAAGCATAATCAGGATTTTCTACACGTTTTTCTGCAACATCAAGTTGTTGCAGTAGTTTTACTACTCGTCGCTGTTTATCGCGGATGGTATGACGAACAATTTCTGTGGGATGAGCAGTGAAGACTAATTGCACATCCAATTGGGAAATAAGGCGTTGAATTTGCTGGGGTGGTACGTTTAGCTGGTATAACTGGGGAAATAGGGCTGCGAAAGTGTCTTGGCGTTTGCGATGGGGATTGGCTTGCCAACTTTTGCTGAGCAATTCTGCCCCCAATCCGCTGCTGGCTTCAGAATTTGTCGAGGATGTGTTTGCTATTTCCTGGGTTCCTGGTTCACCTGACGCCTCATAGCGAGTCATTTGCTGCCGTTGTTCGTAGTCCTGCTCGATGATGTTGATCAGCTGGAAGTACAATGCAAAAGCACGAGCCGCACGAATAGCTTCGTTGATATTTAATTGCTCTATTAATTTAAATACGGAGGAAGCTTGGTCAAGAGTCGCTTGTCCTTCTGGTGAGCATAAATCACGTAACTGCCGTAAAAGATCGACCATTTTTTGACCGCATTCTTGCCGCAGCACGGACTCCCACAATTCTTCTACTATTTGTAGTCGATGGCGCAAAAATAAATCTGAGGCGGGGTAGATGTTCACTTCCTGAGCGAAAAAGTATAAAAGAGAACTCATATTTTTTGTTCTAGTAAAGCCTATTACTTTTTATGATTTCAGGTTTTGCTCTTGACCGTCATGGAATTTGCCACAATAATTTTGAGAAAAAATAGTATAATATTTGACGCTAATTTTCTGGATTCTGTTCTGGAAACTCAAGGATGGGAAGGCGATCGCCACGAAATAATTCTTCGCTGGCTTCCCCAAGAGCTTGTAGTGTTTCTCCGGTGGCTTTCTCTGCTAACAGCAAGATGATCACCGATGCTGTACCCATTTGCAAAAGGAAAGATTGGGGAATGGTAAATAAACCCAAATTAAGTCCTGAGTTAGCTGAAGATTTGGAATTAGCAGCTTGCATAAGTAATTCTCGTGAACTGGAGGAAATCGATCAAAGACAGCAAAATTAAACAAAGCTCAGATTTAGCGAGCTTAAATAATTATTTTTACTGATGAGTGTAAATTAACAAGTTAACAAAAGCGTTAAAAAATTCATGGTGGATAATTCTACGGTTCTAGTTTACAAGTGATTAGGGGAACGGGGATAGGGGATTGGGGATCGGAATAAGGGACAAGGAAGACAAGGG
>Ga0073934_10005228_pt1 | contig 20365 bp, 15 predicted proteins | sample LarsenN4metaG_FD_76834 | JGI IMG/M metagenome (GOLD analysis project Ga0073934, IMG submission 76834) | Hot spring sediment bacterial and archeal communities from British Columbia, Canada, to study Microbial Dark Matter (Phase II) - Larsen... ... | reverse complement strand
CCGCGCCGCAGCACGGATCCTCCGACACAAATACCCGGTTCAGGGCAGGGACACCTATTGCTCGTCGGGATCCCTGTGAACGACGCGGTCGCATCCCGGGCACTCCGATGCCTGGCGCAGCCAGCCTTGCTTCTGGGCGTGAATCACGACCATGCCGCGATCGTGCAGTCCAGTTCGGGCAAACACCTGCTTGAACTCCGCGTCGATCGTGTGCGGGGATTTGCACAGCGCGTCGGCGAGCTCTCGCGAGGAGGCGGCTTCAAGGTCATACGCGGTCTGCAGCAGCTCCAATTGAGCGCGTGTGAGAGGGCAATGCGTACGAACCAAACGGACGACCTCTTCCTTGTCCATCAGCTTCTCCAACGGCATTAGCAAGCCGTGGCACGAAAAGCCGGACCAACCTTGTTCGCCAACATCGGTGTGCCGGGCAGCTTCCGGGGTTTGGCGGGCCGTTCAGGCGATTCCTGCTGCGCAGGGAGCCTCTGGGGCCGCGACCGGCCCCTCAAGCCCCGATCACAGCGCCCCCGAAAGACGCAGCGAGCGGGAATCATGCAGACGAACGCCGGCGGGAGTGCCGCGGCGAGCCAGACACAGCGGGACTCAGAGAGGCTCCTGACGTCAGTCCTCGGGGTTCAGGGGTCCGCGCGCGGAGGGTTGAGGGTGAGTGATGGCGGATGGTGTCCGGACACCATCCGCCATCCGTCGGAGTTCTGGCAGGCAGCATCGTTGGGTGCGCAGGAGCTTGGATGCGGGTTCGGGCCAGCAGGGATCGGGCGGGCAGCTTCTTCTGGCTGAATCGCGAGCTCGGGCATGGGCAGGGCGGCCGGACTCCCCATATGTGGGCGGACTCCTGCCGCGCGGTGGTTCTGTGTCGTCGTCCATATGTGCCGGGCGGCGGTGGTTCGATCGCCCACGGCTGAACCCGTGGGCTGTGGCATCTCATGCCCAGCTGGAGCCTCCGCAAGGGGGCTCCGTGTCGTCGCGGCGCGCGGATTCATCCGCCCGGGCCCCGTGCCCGCGGATCCACCCGCCCGGGCACATCCGCCTGTCCCAGATGGGCGAAGCATCCGGCTGCGTTCCGCTGTGCGCGAAGCCAGGACCGTTCTGCCCGGATGCTTCGCCCCTGCGAGGACGGACGCGGATTCGCCTGGCCGCCTGATCTGGACGGGCGGCTGCCGTTCGTGTGCCGGTCTCTCGCTTCGTCACGTATTGGCAAGGTCGGACGGCGATTTGCAGGCGAGTGCGGCGAATCCAGCACCAACCGGGGACGCAGCCAGCGGAGAAGGTAGAGGCGGGAGAATACGCGCAGCGCAGGGGGCCGGGCCCCGAGGAGTGAGGGCCTGAGAGGCCAGGACTGCGGGAGGTGTTGATTCTGCCGGGCGCAGGGGCTGGGGCCAGGGGGAGGGAAGATCAGGAGGCCGGAGGATGCCGCGGGGAGCATTTGCGGACGCGTGGCCACGCGCTCTTCAGGTCGTCCGCGCGTCAGGGCCCCGGCATGTGCCAGTATTGATGAACGACGCGCGGGCTCATTCGCGGGAACCAGCGGGGCGGCGCGAGGGCTACGACAAAGCATGAAGCACGTCATTATCGGCACGGCCGGGCACGTGGACCACGGCAAGACCACGCTGATCAAGGCTCTCACCGGCACCGACACCGACCGGCTCAAGGAGGAGCAGGAACGGGGCATGACCATCGACCTGGGATTTGCCGCCCTCCCCCTTCCGGACGGCACCCGGGCCGGAATCGTGGACGTGCCGGGACACGAGCGATTCCTCAAGAACATGCTCGCCGGCGCCGGGGGAGTGGATGTGGTCTTGCTCGTCGTCGCCGCCGACGAGAGCGTGATGCCCCAGACCGTCGAGCACCTGGACATCCTGCGACTGCTGGACGTGCACAACGGCGTTGTGGCGCTCACCAAGTGCGGCGTGGTCGACCCGGACTGGATCGACGTGGTGGAGGAGGACGTGCGCGGCCGCCTGAAGGACACCTTCCTGGCGGACGCCCCCATCGTCCGGGTGGATTCCCTCTCCGGCCAGGGCATTCCGGAGCTGAAGCAGGCTCTCTACCGCGCCATCGAACGGGCCGATGCGCGCAATGCCGCCCTTCCCTTTCGTGTGCCCGTGGACCGGGTCTTCACGCGCCCGGGGTTCGGCACCGTCATCACCGGCACCCTGGTTGCCGGGACCCTGCGGGTGGGGGACGCCGCAGAGGTCCTTCCCCAGCGAATCCAGACGCGGGTGCGCGGCCTCCAGAGCCACGGCCGCAGGCAGGAGGCGGCGGAGGCGGGCACCCGCGTCGCCGTGAACCTGGCTGGCGTGGACATCGCGGACCTGGAGCGCGGGGCCGTCCTGGTCGCGCCAGGCTCCCTGCAGCCCACCCAGACCGTCGACGCCACCCTCCGGCTCCTGCCAACCGTCGCCAGGCCGCTGGCAAACCGCACCCGCGTGCGCCTTTACATCGGCACGGCGGAGGTGCTGGGGCGCGTCATTCTCCTTGACCGGGACGCCCTCGAGCCGGGTGGCACGGCCTATGTCCAGTTTCGCGGTGAAACGCCCTTTGCCTGTGGACGGGGCGACCGATTCGTCGTGCGCACTTACTCGCCCATGGCCACCGTCGCCGGCGGGATTGTCCTGGACCCGGCCGCTGCCTGGCACCGCCGCAGGGATGCGAACACGCTCGCAAGCCTGCAGGCCAAGGAGCGTGGCGCGCCCGAGGACATCCTGGCAACCTGGCTCCTGACACAGCCCGTGGGAGCCGCCCTCAAGGACGCGGCCCGCACCCTGGGCATCCTCGAATCCACGCTGCAGGAGGCGGCGGAGACACTGGCGGGGCGGGGCGAGGCCGTGCCGCTGGAGGGCGCCAGGGTGATCCACCGGTCCGCCCTGGCCGCCGCCCGCGACCGTGCCCAGTCCGCCCTGGAGGCTTTCCACAGGGCGAATCCCCTGCGGCCGGGAATGCCCAGGGAGGAGCTGCGCGGCGCCTTGGGCCGCGGCGTGGACCCCCGCGCCTTCCTGGCGCTCCTCGCCAGATGGCAAGACGAGGGGCTGATCGTGGCCGACCCGGCCACCGTGCGCCTGGCCGGCTTCTCAGTCACGCTCGATGCCCGCCAGCAGGCCATCCTGGACCGGCTTGTGGAGCGCTTGCGGACGGCCGGCATCAACGTGCCCTCCGTGGAGGAGCTGGCCGAATCGGCGGGGGCGGCCCCGGAGACCGCGGCGACCCTGCTCCGCGTGGGCATGGACCAGGGGACAGTGGTGCGCGTGGCAGAGGGGCTCTACTTCCATCGGGAGACGCTGGAGGAGGCCCGGAGGACTGTGCGCGACTGGATCCGGGAGCACGGCGCCATCACCGTGAGCCAGTTCCGCGACCTCACGGGCTCCAGCCGCAAGTACGCCCTCCCGATCCTGGAGCACTTCGACTCCGTCCGATTCACCCGCCGACTTGGCGACAACCGCGTTCTGCTGGACGGCTGACGTCTGGCTTTGTGCCGCTCCACTCCTGCTGCCCGCGTGCAGGGGTGGTGCACGGCCAAGGCCGCGCGCTCCCTTGCCGTAACAGGATTCTCACAGGCGGATCCTGCCGGCAGCAGGAGGCGACGACAGCCAGGCTGTCGTCCGCAAGCGACCGCTAGCCGTGCGCCAGCAGGTCCCCGATGGCCCGCATGATCCCGGCAGTCACCTCCTGCCTGGGAGCATCGGGGGTGAAGAAGAGCGGGTCGCCGAAGACCACCTTGAGGCGGGTGCGATGGAGCCGCCTGGAGCCCGGCGGAAGCATCCTGTCGGCCCCGATGACGGCTGCGGGCACCACGGGCGCGCCGGAGCGCTGGACGATCAGGGCGATGCCGGGCTCGGCGGGCTGAAGCCTCCCGTCGCGGCTGCGGGTTCCTTCCGGAAAGATCACCACGCAGTAGCCCTGCTTCAGGTACTCCAGCGTCTGGCGCAGGGCCGCGCGGTCGGGCTGGCCCCGCCGCACGGCGTAGGCGCCGATGCGAGGCATGAGCCAGCGCATAAAGGAGCCCTTCCACAGATCGTGGCGGGCCATGAAGCGGCACTCGCGGGGAATGGCCGCTCCCACAAGCGGCGGGTCCAGATAGCTGATGTGGTTGGGACAGACAATCACCGGTCCGTCCGCGGGAATGCGCTGCGCCCCCGCTATCTCCCACCGGCCATACAGTGTGTAGAACAGCCTGGCCAGCGCCTTCGCTGTGCGATAGACCAGATTCGGCTTCATGATCCTTGGGAGCGGCTGGACGACGATCATATCCCGGGACGCGAAAGCAGTCAAGGACAGGAGCGAAGGCCCCGGCCTCTGGCTGTCAGCAGTCGGCCATCCGCTCGCGGCAGAGAGCCAGCACGCGGTCCACCACCTCATCCACAGAAAGTCCGTCCGAATCGATGACGACTGCGTCCTCGGCGGGCCTGAGGGGCGAATCGGCGCGTGAGCTGTCCCGGAGGTCCCGCTCCCGCTGGCGGGCCAGCACCTCCTCAAGCGTCACGTGCTCGCCCTTTTGCACGTGCTGCAGCCACCGGCGGCGCGCACGCTCGTCCTCGGAGGCGGTGAGAAACACCTTCACCTCTGCCCCCGGGAAGACCACCGTGCCGATGTCGCGCCCCTCCATCACCACGCCGCCCCCCGCTCCCAGCTCCTGCTGGCGCTGCACGAGCACGCGCCGCACAGCGGGAATCGCCGACACGGGCGACGACAGCCGCGTGGCTTCGGGCGACCGGATGGCCTCGGTCACGTCCTCTCCGTCCAGCAGCACGCGCTGCTCGCCGTCGCACCCTGGGGCGAAGCCGATTCGCGCCGCGGCGGCCAGGCGTGCCGTGGCCTCCTCGTCCTCCACAGGCACCGCCTCCCGCAGTCCCTTGAGCGCCACGGCGCGATACATGGCGCCTGTGTCGATGTAGGTGTAGCCCAGAGCGGAGGCGACGCGGCGGGCCACAGTGCTCTTGCCCGCGCCAGCGGGCCCGTCAATTGCCACAGTGATAGGCCTCATGTGCCTGCCGGATCGGAGCGAAACCTCCGCGACCTGCGACACTGGAGTGGATGGGCACTGGACAGGCCGGCAACCCTCCCTCACTTCAGTGCGGCCCTCAGTTGCTCGAAGAATCCGGGAAACGTCTTGGCTACGCATCCCGGGTTCTTGATGCGGATTCCGGGGGCGCGCAGGCCGGTGACAGCGAAGCTCATGGCCATGCGGTGGTCTTCATAGGTTTCCACATCAGCCGGCTGAATGTCGCTGGGCGGAAAGACGGCCAGCGTGTCCGCCGTGGTCTCCACGCGGCATCCGATCCGGGACAGCTCGGCAGCCAGCGCCTGCAGCCGGTCGGTCTCCTTGAACCTGATGTTGCCGATGCCGCGGATCACTGTGGGACCGTCGGCGAACGGGGCGATGGCTGCCAGCGTCATGGCGCAGTCCGGGATGGCGTTCATGTCCACGTCGATCCCCCGGAGACGGTCGGGGCCGCGGACCTCCGTGACATCCGGCCCCTGCTCCACCCTGCAGCCCATGCGCGCGAGCACTGCGGCGAAGGCGGAATCGCCCTGCAGAGAGTGGCGGCCGATTCCCTGGATCCGCACGCGCCCGCCCGTCACGGCTGCCGCGGCCAGGAAGTAGGACGCGCTGGAAGAGTCGGGCTCCACGCGATACGTCCGGGACCGATACCACTGTCCCCCGGGAATGTCGAACCATTCACAGTCGCGCCGGTCGAATCGCGCGCCCCACTGTTCCATCATGCGCAGAGTCATCTCCACATAGGGCCGTGAGACGAGGTCACCCTCCACGGCCAGCCGGAGTCCCTCCGGCCTCGCGGGACCTATCATCAGAAGGGCAGAGACGAACTGGCTGCTCACGCTGCCCCGGACCACCGTCTCGCGCATCCCGGGACCGTCCGGCGCCACCACCACCGGCGGACATCCCGATCCCGACTCGGACCACGCGGCCACACCCAGGCGGTTGAGAGCGTCCAGCAGGTCCTGGATGGGCCGCTGGCGCATGCGCTCCACCCCGTCCAGCCGATAGCGCCCACTGCCCAAGGTGACCAGGGCGGCAAGGAAGCGGATGCTCGTGCCCGAGTTGCCCGCGAAGAGGTCCGCCTTGCTGGCCGGGATCCGTCCGCCCTGCCCCTCCACCTCAAACGCCTCGCCCGCCGCGTCTTCCTGGACCGGAATGCCCAGCTGGCGCAGGGCGGAAGCCAAGAGAAGGGTGTCTTCCGAGTGCAGCGCACCCTCCAGCCGCGACCGGCCGCTCGCCAGGGAGGCCAGAATCAGCGCGCGGTTGGTGATGCTCTTGGAGCCCGGCACACGCACCACGGCATCAATCGGCCTGGATGCCGGCTCGATGGGCAGGGGATCGGTCATCGGTTGAACTTGCGTCGGGCAGCCCGCGCGGCGGCCAGCCGCTCCAGCAAGGCTGCGGAGTCGCCGGTGCGCAGGCACTCCAGGGTGTCCGCGGACCAGGCGATGAAGGCCTCCAGCGCGTCCGCCGCCTCCGCCCGGTTTTCGGACAGAATCGCCGCCCAAGCCTCCGGACTGCTGAGTGCGACGCGCGTGCCGTCGCGAAAGCTGCCCGCATAGAGGTCGCGGCAAGCGGGGTCCACTTCGCTTGCCGCGACGGCCGCCAGGCCGTAGGCCAGCAGGTGCGGCAGGTGGCTCAGGCGGGCTGCCACCCGGTCGTGCTGCGCGGGCGTTGAAAGGCGGGGGACCGCGCCCAGGGCCCGGGCCAGCGCGCAGGCTGCCTCCAGGGCACGCGGCTCGGTGCGTGACGTGGGAGTCAGTATCCAGGGCGCGCCTGTGAAGAGGCCCGGCCGCGCAGCGGCCATGCCGGATTGCTCGGCGCCGGCCATGGGATGCCCACCCACGAATCGGCCCCCCAGCACCTCCTCGGCCTCTCGAACGATCCGCGCCTTGGTGCTCCCTACGTCCGTCGCCACGGCGTCCGAAGGCAAGGCCGGCCGAATCTGCTCCACCACTGACGGCACGCAGTCCACGGGCGCGCACACCACCACCAGCTGGGCCGTGGCGGAGGCCTCCTCGGCGCTGCCACAGACGGCCAGAGCGGGGGCACGCCTCCGTGCCACAGCCAGCGCCTCCGGGTCGGGATCCCAGATCCGCACTTCGCGGGCGGCTCCCGTCTCCGCCACGGCGAGGGCGACGGAGCCGCCGATCAGGCCAACGCCCAGAACCGCGACGGTGCCCAGGGAGCCCGCGGAAGCCCGGCGGGGCGTGGACGGCTCGCTTGCCTCCCCGAGCACGGTGGAGCCGCCTCCCGGCATGGTCGCAGTCTCTCCCTCGCCCACTTCCGCCTCTAGAGGCTCCGGTCCACCGCGGCGGCGATGGGTGCGATGCCCCGCATCAGTTCGGCGAAACTCTCGAACTTCAGGGACTGGCCGCCGTCCTTCAGCGCCTTCTCGGGGGCAGGGTGAACCTCCACCATGATGCCGTCGGCTCCGGCGGCCACCGCTCCCCGCGCCACGGCGCCCACCAGACTCCATCGCCCGGTGCCGTGCGCGGGATCCGCAATGATCGGCAGGTGCGAGAGTTCCTTCACCGCCGGTATGGCGTTGATGTCGAAGGTGTTGCGCGTGTAGCTCTCGAAGGTGCGGATTCCCCGCTCGCAGAGGATGATCTCGTAGTTGCCCCGGGACGCAATGTACTCGGCTGCCTGCATCCACTCCTCGATGGTGCTGGCCCAGCCCCGCTTGAGCATCACCGGCCTGCGGCACTCACCGATGGCCCGCAGGAGCGAGAAGTTGGTCATGTTGCGTGTCCCCACCTGCAGGATGTCTGCGTAGCCGCACACCATGTCCAGGTCCCGGGCGTCCATGACCTCGGTGATGACGGGCAGGCCGGTCTCGTCCCGGGCTTCCGCCAGCAACCGCAACCCTTCCTCTCCCATCCCATGGAAGCTGTAGGGCGAGGTGGAGGGCTTGAACGCACCGCCCCGCAATACGTGGGCGCCGTGCTCCTTCACGAAGCGCGCAGTGTCCAGCAGCTGCGTGGGGGACTCCACGGTGCACGGACCCGCCATGACGCACAGCCGGCTTCCGCCAATTTCCACCCCACGCACGCGGACAACGGTGCCCTCCGGGCGGAACGCGCGCCCCACCACCTTGTACGGCTTGCTGATGGGCACCACCCGCTCCACGTAGCTGAGGGCCGTGAGCTGCTCCGCCAGGGCGGCCTTCTCCTCGTCCAGGGCGCCGATCGCCCCCACGATGGTGGTCTCGACCCCGCGCGAGAGGTGAATTCCCAGGCCCCGGGCCCGGAGGATGTCGGTCAGCTCCTCGATATGGGCGTCCGTGGCGGCGGGTCGGAGGATGATGATCATGCGGTGAGTCCTTGCCGGAAAATGGGACCCTCTATTGTAGCACGCGCCTCGGGCGGGGTCCCGGGGCAGGGCACGCAACGGCACCCGGACCGCTGCTGCCTGCGCGACTCCCATCCCGCCGGCAGCACGCAGACGGTACACTGAGACCATTCCTTCCCGGAGCCTCCGCGCCATGACGCACACAATTCAGCAGTCCTTTCAACCGCCCAACGACCCGCGCCGGCCCTGCGGCAGCCGGCGCCCTCTCGCCGCGCTCTGCGCGCTCATGGCCCTGGGCGCGGGCGCTCTGGCGGGTGCGCCCGCGGCGGGCCAGCACGCCCCAGGCATCGGCTGGGACCGCCCGGGCTGGAGGGTGGACTACCTGGGACCGCTCCGGGGGCACGCCACCCTCTCCCTGGGTGCCCAGCTCTGGCACGACTACTTCCAGGTGCGCAATCTCGTGGGAAGACTGACCCTGGACTTGGCACCGGGAGTACGGGGCCACGTCATAGTGCGCCGTCGGGAGGGGAGCTGGCGCCGCATGCCCCTCCATCCGGACCTTGATGAGGCCTATGTGGAGGGCACGGCCTTCTACCACCAGCCTGACTGGCACGCCGCATTCAACCTCAAGGGGGGCCGGGTGCGCTGCCTGAGGTTCCCCGCGCCGGACCGGCTGGCCGTGTTCGACCAGGTGCCCGGAATCGGCGACCTCTATGGAGGCCCCTCCACGGACTACCGTGGGGCCCTGCTCACCATCGAAGCGGCCCACCGCAGCGGGCTGGGACTGCACTTCGGCGGCATCCAGTGGGGGTTCGATGCCCCCCGCGAGGGTGCCAACGCCGTCGAATGGTACGGGTTCTACCGCCGTGATCTGCGCGGCGGCTGGGCGGTGGAGGGCCGCGCGGGCGCCCTGGCCGGTCGCACTCCGCCGCTGGGAGGGCCGGCGCGGCGCGGCGCGAACCTGTTCGTGGGCGCGCAATTGGGCGAGTTTGAGGTGGGCGGCATGCTGGAGCGGCGGCGCGGCGAGGGCACGTACACCGGCGTGATGGTGCGCTTCCGCCCCACCCCGGTCACGCGCGCCCTGGGCGCCGTCGGGTTCGACTACACGCGCCAGCGGGAGGGGCTCGTGGTCCAGTACGACCTGGCTCGGTTGCGGATCGGCCAATCCACCGAGCCCGCGCCCGGCGAGGAGCTGGTGGGGGAGATCCGGGCCGTGCGCCTGCGCACCTACTGGCAGCAGGGGTTCCAGCGCAACGAGTACGAGCACCGCCTGAGCGCATGGGGCAAGGCAGGCGGTCCCCGCACCCGCTGCGTCGTGAAGGAGGAGCCGTGGACGCTGGAGCTGGAGGCGCTGGTCAGCCCCCACGTCTCCCTGAGCCGCGAGTGGTTCCGTGATCGGCAGGGGCCCGCGCAACTGGCCCGCGTGGTGACCTACCAGTTCTACCGGCGGCGCGACGAGCCCTGACGCGGCCACCACTGACGCCGCGTCCGGGACAGCCCGGCCGCTCAAGGAGTGAACCGATAGACAACCCCCTTGTCGTGCACCCCGCCGGAGGTGGTCACCCCGTAGAGAATGCCGTCCTTCAGGCGGAGGCCCGCAAACGGCTGGGTGCCCTCCGCGCCGGAGAGCGTGTGGACGATCTGGAAGCCGGTTCCGTCCGTGTTGATCTTCCAGATGGCACCGCTTGGATACCCGCCCGCACTGGACGTGAGGGTGCCGTACAGCACAGTCCCCACGCGCGCGGGCCCGCTCGCCGGTCCGGCGCCTTCGGTCGCGCCATCGAAGTGGTGCAGCACCTGAAATCCCGTTCCATCGGTCCGGACGGAAAACACCGTGCCGCCCTCGCCTGCGCCGCCGAACATTGTCGTCCCGAACAGCACTGACCCCGATCTGATCAGAGCCCCGAAACCGCTGGCGCCGTTCGGCCCGTCGAAGTGGTGAAGCACCTTGAATCCGGTGCCGTCGGTTCTCATCCGCCAGATGGTTCCCTTGCCGTGCTTCCCGCCAAAGGCGGCCGTGCCGTAGAGCATGCGGGTGCGGCGGTCCAGAAGGGGACCTCCCAGGACGCCCTGCCCCTGAGAGGACTGGAACGACTTCAGCACCTTGAATCCGGAGCCGTCAAGCCGGATGCAAAACACGGTCCCGTTTCCATAGGCTCCGCCGCTGCCCGTGGTGCCATACAGCTGAACGCCATCGAAGACGAGCTGGCCCAGCGGCTGGTATCCATTCGTCCCGTTAAAGTGCTTCAGCACCTTGAAGCCCGATCCCAGGGTCAGCACTCGGAACAGCGTGCCCTTGCCGTATTTGCCGCCACTGGACGCCGTGCCGAATAGAACGCCCCCCACCGCGGTGAGCCCGCCCCATGGGTTGGCCCCGTCCGGCCCGGCAAAGCTGCGCAGGAGCAGATAGCCGTCCCCGCCCGGGCTCACGGTGTAGATCGTCCCCTGGTCGGAGGCGCCTCCCGCGAACGAGGTGCCGTAGAGGAGGCCTCCCAGGGGCAGCAGCCTGCCAAACGACACGTAGCTTCCATCCGGTGCGCCCGTGTGGTCGTGAATCTTCTCGTACTGCGCCCGGGCCGGCAGGCTGAGTGCGAGCCCGGCGGCGATGCAGAGAGTCCGAGGCGCTTTCATCGTGGTCCTCCATCGCAACTGCTGCCCTGCACTGAGGGCAGACGCTGCGGATGCGTTCGGCCGCCCGCCGAGGATTCCTCCCCCGCCACGCGGAAACCAGCAGAACGACCGGGGCGGGCCATCCAGGCGCCCGCCCATGGGACGGAATTGGAGATGCCCATGGCGATGCGACCGATCCTCTGGAGGGCGGGGGCGGCAATGGTGTTTTGCGTGGCGATGGCGGAGGCGGAGGGGCAGGCGAGAGTGGTGGCGCGCTTCGCCGACTTCGCTGCGGGTGGTCCCTGGGAGATGTGGTGTCCGCGGATGGAGATTGCGCCGGTCTTCCGCGTCGATGCCGGGGCAGGGCGCGCCGGCGGCAGCTGCCTGGCCATTGAGGCCGGCCCTTCTCCCGCCGCCTTCGGCGTCTGGCGGACCGAGGTGCACAGAATCACTCCCGGACGCGCCTACCGGTTCACCGCCTGGAGCCGCACCGAGCGCGTGGCGAACCCGGTCCGCTCAGTGAGCGCACGCCTGGACTGGCGGAAGGCGGACGGCAGTCAGGCGCGCCCGCCGGACTACGCCCTGGAGTCGGGCGCGGAGGGCGGCTGGACGCGCCTCCAGCATGTGACTACAGCCCCGGAGGGCGCTGCCTCCGTCCGCATTGAGCTCGGGCTGCAGTGGGCACCGGGCGGCAGGGTCTTCTGGGACGACATCACCCTGGACGAGCTGGCGGCCATGCCCCGGCGGATTGTGCGCGTCATGACCGTCTTCCATCGGCCCCAGGGGACCAAGTCTCCCGCCGAATCAGTGGAGCAGTTCTGCCGCCTGGTGGAGGACGCAGGGGGCGCCCGGCCGGACGTGGTCTGCCTTCCAGAGGGAATCACCCTCGTCGGAACGGGCCGGAGCTACTTGGAGGCGAGCGAGCGCGTTCCCGTCCCCACCACGCGGCGCCTGGGCGAACTGGCCCGCCGTGTGAACGCGTACGTGTGCGCAGGAATCCTGGAGCGCGAAGGGGCGGTGATCTACAACACGGCCGTCCTGGTGGACCGAAAGGGCCGGCTCACAGGAAAGTACCGGAAGACGCATCTGCCCCGCGAGGAGGTGGAGGGCGGTCTGACCCCGGGAGACGCCTATCCCGTCTTCGACACCGACTTCGGACGCGTGGGCCTGATGATCTGCTGGGACGTGCAGTTTCCCGAGCCGGCTCGGGCGCTGGCGGCCCAGGGCGCAGAGCTGCTCCTCCTGCCCATCTGGGGTGGAAGCGAGACCCTGGTCAAGGCCCGGGCCATCGAGAACCACGTCTATCTGGTGAGCTCCAGCTACGACATGAAGACCTTCGTGGTGGACCCGGCAGGCCAGGTGCGTGCGGAGGCCACCGCGTCCGAGCCGGTGGTGGTGGCCGAACTGGACCTGAACGCCCGGATCATCCAGCCGTGGCTGGGAGACATGAAGGCACGCACCTGGAAGGAGCGCCGCACCGACCTGCCTGTGCCCTGATCAGCACCTCCTCGCGTCCGTGTTTCCTTCTCGGCTGAGCGCGCGGATTCCGCTGCCCTGGCAGACACGCGGCGCGTCCCCCGGCCCCCGAGAGGGCGGCTGGCAATCAGTCACTTGGTGAGGACGCTCATCGTCACCGTTGCGGGCGTGCCTGACAACCTCTCCCGGATTGGCCTGGCCAACCGGGCAGCCCCTGAGTCCTGAGTAAGGAGTCCCAAGACAAAGCATGACCATGCGTGGACACCCAAGCCGCAAGCATCCCGCCACGTCCCGGGGACCTGTTGCTGCTCCAGGGGCGGCCGCGGCCGGTCCTCCCGTCGCCGCGCGCCGGCGCGAACGAAGTCGCCGGAGGGGCCATCTCCTCCTCATGCCTCTATGGGTGCTTGCGGCGTGCGCGTGTCCAGGAGCCGCTGGGGCCCGGAGGGATGCCCCGCCGGGCGAGCCCGTCGTCCTGCGCGAATACCTGGCAATTCGGCCCGTAGGCCGCTCACAGCGCTATGCCATCCATACGGACGCCATCGAGCTGCGCATTGTGTCCGGCCGCTGGCAAGCCCCGCGGGAAGGCGAGGAGGTCACCCTGCCGGATGGAAGCCGCCAGAGGTGGGAGGCCGTGCGCACGGAGGACGACGGTCGTCTGACACACCCGGCCCTGCGCGGAGGATACGCCTACGCGTCGGTGGACTCGCCCGCCGAGCGCACGATGCTGCTGGAGGCGTCCGGCCACAACCTGGTCTACGTGAACGGGCTGATCCGGCCCGGCGATCCCTATTCCTACGGCTGGCTGCGCCTGCCCGTTCGCCTGCGCGCCGGGCGGAACGACCTGCTCTTCCAGGTGGGCCGCGGTGCCCTGTCCGCCCGGCTCGCGCCTCCTCCGAAGCCCGTCCTCCTCAACGCGGCGGACCCCACCCTTCCGGACATCGTGGAGCGCTCTCCGGGCCTCCTGTCAGCGGCTATTCCCGTTGTCAACGCCACAGTCCGGCCGCTGGAAGGGCTGCGGATCGCCGCGCGTCTCGCGGGCGGAACGGAGGCCGTGTCATCGGTGCCCACGATCCCGGCGCTCTCGGTTCGGAAGGTGGGATTCGCCTTCCGGGCTGGTGCCCTCCGCACGGGCCAAAGCGCGCCTCTGCGAGTTCGCCTCCTCCGTGGCGCTTCTGAGTTCGACGCCGCCCAGCTCTCCCTCCGCGTGCGCCGGCCGCGGGACACACGCCGCGTCACCTTCCGAAGCGGCATGGATGCCACCATCCAGTATTACGCCGTGAATCCGGCGCAGAATCCCGAACCCGGAGTGCGGCCGGCCCTGGTGCTCTCGCTCCACGGCGCCTCCGTAGAGGCCATCGGCCAAGCGGACGCGTATGCCGGCAAGCCCTGGGCCCACATCGTCTGCCCCACCAACCGCCGTCCCTACGGATTCGACTGGGAGGACTGGGGGCGGACGGACGCCCTGGAAGTCCTGGCGCACGCTGCCCGCACGCTGGGAACCGACCCCCTGCGGACCTATCTCACGGGCCACTCCATGGGCGGCCATGGCGCCTGGCATCTGGCCGTCACGTTCCCGGATCGCTTCGGCGCGGTGGGGCCCAGCGCTGGCTGGGAGAGCTTCTGGACCTACGGGGGCTCTCCCCGCTCCGCCAGCGCCCGCCCGGTAGAGCGGATGATCCAGCGCGCCATGAGCCCCAGCGATACCCGCGCCCTGGCCCGCAACCTGGAGCGCATGGCTGTCTACGTGCTCCATGGCGACGCCGACGACAACGTGCCGCCCTCCGAAGCGCGGGGCATGCGCCACGTGCTGCATGCCTTCCATCCCCGCGTGCTGTGGCACGAGCAGCCCGGCGCCGGCCACTGGTGGGACGCCTCGCCGGATCCGGGCACCGACTGCGTGGACTGGGCTCCCCTCTTCGAGCTCTTTGCCCGCACGCTGGCCCCCCCGGCCTCCGCCGTTCGGCAGGTGGACTTCGTCACCATGAGCCCGGGGGTCTCCTCGCGCTGTCACTGGACCGCGGTGCTCACCCAGCAGAGGTCCCTGCTCCCCAGCGAGGTCCACCTGCGCTGGGACGGCGGGCGGACGATCCGGGGCACCACGGCCAACGTGGCCGCCCTGGAGATCGACGCAGGCCGTCTGGTGGCCGGCGGCAGGGTGTTGCTGGAGCTGGACGGGCAGAAAATCGACATCCCAGCGGGCTCGTCTCCGGCCGCGCTGCTGCACCAGGGGGAGAGCTGGCGCCTGGCCCCGCTTCCGCCCACCTGGAAGTCGCCCGAACGCTGCGGTCCCTTCCGCGAGGTCCTCCGCAACCGGCCCATTCTCGTGTACGGCACCCGCGGCACCCCGGAGGAGAACCGGTGGGCCGAAAACCGCGCGCGCTCTGATGCCGAGGCCTTCTGGTACCGGGGAAATGGCGCATTCGAGGTGGTGCCGGATTCGCGGTTCGATCCCGGGGCGGAGCCCGACCGGAGCGTGGTCCTCTACGGAAACCGGGAGACGAACGCCGCCTGGGCGAGCCTGCTCGATGGCAGCCCTGCCGATGTGCGCCAGGGCGCCGCGGGAGTGGGAGATCGCCGATGGCTGGCCGACGACCTCGCGTGCCTCTTTGTGCGCCCCAGGCCCGGCAGCCGCCTGGCCCTGGTGGCTGCCCTGGGCGGCACGGGCCCCGCGGGGATGCGCCTCACCGACCGGATTCCCCTGTTCGTCGCCGGCGCAGCCTTGCCGGACTTCCTCCTTATGAAGCCGGACGTTCTGGAATCGCCGGACCGGGGGCTCGAAGCCGCCGGCTTCTTCGGAGCGGACTGGACTGTGGAGCGGGGCGACTTCGCCTACCGCTAGCCTGGATTCCCGAGGAGCGCCGTGCGCCGGCGGTGCCGTGAGCCCGGCCGGCCCGAGGCGCTCACCCCGCTGGAAGGCGGCTGGCGGGTATAATCCGGCCATCACGCATCAAGGAATCCCCATGTCCCGCGCACCCATAGCACTCCAGATGTACACGGTCCGCGACGACGCGGCCCGGGACTTTGCCGGCACGCTCAAGGCCGTCTCGAGGATCGGCTACGAGGGAGTGGAGCTGGCCGGCAACGGCGGCCTCAGCGCCGGCGCCCTCAGGACCCTGCTGACCGACCTGAACCTGCGCATCGCAGGCAGCCATGTGTCCCTGGACCAGCTCGAGAACAGCCTGGAAGCCGCCCTGGATTACCACTCCGAGCTGGGATGCTCCCACGTGGTGTGCCCCTGGCTGCCCGAGAGCCGCCGCGGCAGTGCCCAGGACTATCGCCGCCTCGGCGAGACGCTCACCCGGATCGGCGCGCGCGTGGCGGAGCGGGGGATGCAACTCTGCTACCACAACCACGCCTTCGAGCTGGAGCAGCTCGAAGGCAAGCGCGCCCTGGACATTCTCTTCGAGACCGCGGATCCGAAGCTCGTTCAGGTGGAGCTGGACACCTACTGGGTGGAGTTCGGCGGCGCCAGCGCGGTGGACTACCTGCGCCACTTTGCCGGCCGCGTGCCCCTGGTCCACCTGAAGGACATGGCAGGCGACGGCACCCGCACTTTCGCCGAGCTGGGCCAGGGCATCATGGACTGGAGCGCCGTGCTGGCGGCCTGCCGCGAGGCCGGCGCCCGGTGGCTGATCGTGGAGCAGGACCAGTGCCAGCGGCCGCCCCTGGAGAGCGCGCGAATCAGCCTGGAGTACCTGCGAAGCCGCGTGGAATGAGGGAGCGATGGCGCATCGGAGCGCTCACGCACGGTGCAGCAGCCCAGCGCTCAAGTGCTCCAATGCTCCAGAGATACAGCCATGGATCCTGCCTGCCTTCAGCACGCGCTCACACCTGAAGAGCGCAGCCAGTTCGAGGACCAGGGCTTCCTGGTCCTGGCGGACGCACTCGCGGCCGATCACGTGGCCCGGCTGGAGGCAGCCGTCGACCGCGTCTATGCGTCGCGCCTTGCTGCCGGCCACGATCCCACCAAGGCGCTGTTCTACCCGAACTTTCTGCCCGACGATCCGCTCTTCGCGGACCTGGTGGACTACCCCAGGGTGCTGCCCAAGGTCTGGGGCATCCTGGGCTGGAACATCTATCTGTACCATGCACACATGATCGTCACCGGGCCGAGCGGCCAACGGCCGGACGACAAGACCTTCGCCTGGCACCAGGACAGCGGCCGGGTGAACCGGGAGATCGAGTGCCATCCGCGGCCGCGCCTGTCGCTGAAGGTGGCCTATTTCCTCTCCGACCTGACCGAGCCGGGCCGCGGCAACTTCTGGATCATCCCCGGCAGCCACCTGTGCGACACGCTGGACTTGCCGCCAGGCGGAGTGGGCCAGCCGGAGGGAGCTCAGCCGGTGTGCGTAGCCCCGGGAACCGCCGTGCTGTTCGACCGGCGGCTCTGGCACACGGCCAGTCCCAACTGGTCCCAGGTCACCCGCAAGGTGCTCTTCTATGGCTATGGCTATCGGTGGCTTCGCACCAAGGACGACATGACGGTGCAACACCTGTGGATCGAGTCCAGTCCCATCCGCCGCCAGCTGCTTGGCTGGGGCGTCAACGCCAACGGCCACTACACGCCCACGGACGAGGACGTGCCATTGCGCGTGTGGCTGCGGGAGCACTCGCCCCAAGATGCGGTCTAGCTCCAGCGGCTCCCCAGGGCGGCGAGCCTGGGGATATACACGCTGAACGCCAAGACGCGGTCTAGCTCCAGCGGCTCCTCCCCGGCAGCCATCCCGACCAGCGGGACGGAAGGAACAGGCAGCAACCCTGTGTCCCGCAGGGCCACTATCTAGAGATGAGAGTCGGCCTCATTGGTTTGCCCCAGGCGGGCAAGACCACGCTCTTCAACGCGCTCACGCGGTCGCACGAGGCGGTGCATGCCTACGGGGGCCGCGATAGCGAGGTCCACTTGGGCACGATTCCCGTGCCGGACGAGCGCTTTGACTTCGCGGTCCAGGTGTGCCGTCCCAAAAAGCAGGTGCCCGCCACCATCGAGATCACGGACGGCGGTGCCCGTGTGGAGCTGGACCGGGACCGCGAGAAGTTCGGAGCCGACTTCTTCGCCGGCGTGCGCGGCATGGAGGCCCTCGTGCTGGTGCTGCGCGCCTTCAAGAGCGACGTGCTCCCCGAGCCGCCCGGGGGGATCGACCCTGTGCGGGACGCCCGGCGCCTCATGGAGGAGCTTCTCGTCGCGGACATGGTGGTGATCGAGGGGCGGCTGGAGCGCCTGGAAAAGGCCCGTCAGCAACGGCGGCAGAGCCCCGCCGAGGCGTCCGAGCAGCAGGTCCTCACGCGGGTAAGGGCGCACCTCATGGCGCTGCAGCCGGTGCGCACGCTGGACCTGAGCCACGAGGAGGAGCGCTCCATTCGGAGCTTCGCGTTCGTCACGGCAAAGCCCGTGATCCTCGTGGCAAACGTGGGCGAAGAGGAGCTGGGTCCTGCGCCCGCTTCCACCGCCCCCTTGCGGGAGCTCGCAGCCAGCGAGGGCCGGCCGCTCATCGAGCTCTGCGCCAAAGTGGAGATGGAGGTGGCCCAGATGGACCCGGCCGAGGAGCGCGAGTTCCTGCAGGCCCTGGGAATACAGGAGCCCGCCAGGGACCGCCTGATCCGCGCGGCCTACGACGCCCTGGGCCTGCAGAGCTTCTTCACGGTGGGAGAGGACGAGGTCCGCGCCTGGACTATCCGCAAGGGCACCACCGCCCTGGGCGCGGCCGAGAAGATCCACACGGACATAGCCCGCACCTTCATCCGCGCGGAGGTGATGTCCTTCGAGGACTTCCGCCAGCATGGCGGATGGGATGCGGCGCGCCATGCCGGCAAGATGCGGCTGGAGGGCAAGGAGTACGTGGTGCGCGACGGCGAGATCGTCCACATCCGCCACTCCCGCGGCTGATCTCCCCGCCTGCCGGATTCTTGCGTGGGCGGCTCAGGCGATGATCTCCGTGATCGGCTGGCCGTGGTCGATGGCCAGGCGCTTGCGGCCCGGCAGCTCCAGCCGGTGGGAGTCGAGGCCAAGCTGGCGCAGCACCGTGGCGTGGATGTCGGTCACATAGTGGGGGCTCTCCACCGCATACATCCCCAGCTCGTCCGTGGAGCCGTGGACCACGCCGCCCTTGATTCCCCCGCCGGCCAGCCAGGCGCAGAATCCCTGGGGATGGTGGTCCCGCCCCGTTCCCTCCGCGCCGGGCGTCCTGCCGAACTCCGTTCCCCACACCACCAGCGTGTCCTGGAGCATGCCGCGCTGTCTGAGGTCTTTCAGCAGGCCGGCGATGGGCACGTCCACCTGGGCGGCGAGCTGGCCGTGGTTGTCCTTGATGCCCGAGTGGGCGTCCCAGGCACCGCCTCCTCCCCCGCCATGAAAGATCTGCACGAACCGGACCCCCCGCTCCACGAGCCGCCGCGCGGCCAGGCAGAGCTCGCCGAACGGGCGGGTGTGGGCCTGCTCCAGCCCGTACAGTGCGCGCACGTGTCCCGGCTCCCTGGCGAGTTCAAGCGTCTCCGGCACCGCCGCCTGCATCTGAAAGGCCAGCTCGTAGGCCTTGATCCGGGCCTGCAGGTTCTGGTCGTCCGGATAGTCGATCCCCGCCAGATGGTTCAGCCGGCCCAGGAGGCTCAGGTTGGCTGCCTGCTCGTCGCGGGTGATCGCGTTGTCGGCGGGTGAGAGGAACGGGAGGGGCCGCGCCGGGTCCACGTTGAGGCGCACACCCGCGTGCTGGGCTCCCAGATAGCCAGCGCCGAAGGTCCACGCCCCGCCGCAACAGTCCCCCGTGGGAGTTCCCAGCACCACGTACTCGGGCAGGTTCTGGTTCATCGTGCCCAGGCCGTAGGAGACCCAGGAGCCCAGCGTGGGATGGGCGCCCTCGCGCACATGGCGGCCCGTCTGGAACGTGAGCTGTGCGCCGTGGTCGTTGTCCAGCGTCCAGAGCGAGCGAACAACGGCCAGGTCGTCGGCACACTCGCCGATGTGAGCGAACCAGTCGCCCACGACCAGCCCGCTCTGGCCATGGGACCGATAGCCGGTCTGAAGCGGCATGAGGACCTTGCGCCCGCCGTGAGCGGGGTTGCCTCCCACAATGTTGGCGTTGAGCCGCTTCGGATCCGCCAAGTCCTTGTAGGGCGTCTCCTCGATGGACTTGCCGGCGTGCTTGTTCAGCTCCGGCTTCACGTCGAAGCTCTCCACGTGGCTCACGCCGCCGCAGAGGAAGATCCATATCACCGAGCGGGCCCGGGGCTCAAAGTGCGGCCGTCCGTCGGGCGCGGACCAGCCGAGGCGCGAGGCAGCTCCTGCGCCGCGCTCCTGGAAGAGCATCCATCCCAGCGCCAAGCCCGTGAACCCCATCCCGGTGTCCACAAGGAACGACCGGCGGGTGACGCCTCGGCAACGGCAGCCGTCTTGTTCAGGCATGGACCTCATCCTCCCAGTTCGGGCGACGGTGTGCGGGACCGCCCACGGGGCGAAGGTCACTCCCGGGCACCCGTGCCCCCTTCCTCCCTCGCAGGCGGCCGTCTCTTCGGCTGGGCGCCGTTGACGCGCGCCGTGCCGAATGGGCACAGCTCCAGCGCAGGGCACTCGCCGCAGGCGGGGCTGCGTGCGGTGCAGAGCGTGCGCCCGTGCAGGATCAGAATGTGGGCCAGCGGCGTCCACATCTTGCGCGGATGCAGCTCCATCAGGTCCCGCTCGATCTTCGTCGGATCCATCTGCTCGGTCCAGCCGAGCCGCCGGCTGATGCGGCGCACGTGGGTGTCCACCACCACGCCGTCGCCGCCGAAGGCCACGCCAATCACCACATTGGCTGTCTTGCGCCCCACTCCCCGCAGCTGGGTCAGCTCCTCCATGGTCTGGGGCACCTCGCCGCCGTGGAGAGCCACGATATCCTGGCTGGCCGCCATGAGGCTCTTCGCCTTCTGCCGGAAGAATCCGGTGGGGCGGATGAGCGACTCCAGCTCCTCCGGGTCCGCCGCGGCCATCGCCTCGGGCGT
>Ga0073934_10005227_pt1 | contig 20373 bp, 15 predicted proteins | sample LarsenN4metaG_FD_76834 | JGI IMG/M metagenome (GOLD analysis project Ga0073934, IMG submission 76834) | Hot spring sediment bacterial and archeal communities from British Columbia, Canada, to study Microbial Dark Matter (Phase II) - Larsen... ... | reverse complement strand
TGGGCTGATTGGGTGCTCCGCTTGATTGCCCTCAAACCTCATAAACGGCTTTATTTTCAGCGTGGGTTTCGTGCCCTATCCCTCTTCCAGCAAGCTCTCTAGCCATGTTGTCACCCGTTAAGGAATTTGGGTGGGCTGAGAAACTGCAGCACTCGGTTCAAATGAATCTTAACTGAGAATTTTGAGACTCAAATAAGTCTAGTATAAGTCTGCTTGTCTTGTTTGAGACTCCTTGTTTAAGAGGGGCGCTCGCTTGAGTGAGGGGACATTTTTGGTTTGTTTTGAGTAGTTGGATGGTTTCTGGCAGGCAAATTTTTGATGTGTTGGATTGTAGAGTCCAGTCTTTGAACTTCTGCCTATTACGCAGAAGTTCAGATTTTCACCCCTCCCAAAAATCCCTACCTGTCGAGTTTTCAAGAGGATGAGCAGAGCTGTTCGAGATTTTGGACTAAATTTGGACTAATTTTTTCGTACTCTGTAAGACGCTTTTTTGCCCTTGAGCCTGCCCTAATTGTATGTCGAGCATCTCTCTCAGCACCACGAGAAAGTTATCCGATTCGCCAGTGGATCCAGCCTCCAGCAACAGGCTTCCTTTTTCAGTCAAGACCCACCAGAAGTGTCTCACAAGATACTTCTGATACTCAAGCAAGACTTAAATGAGCCTACCTTGTCTTATGCGAGACTCGTGATACATCTCGCGAGATACTTCTGATACTCAAATAAGACTAAAACGAGTCTGTTTTGTCTCAAATAAGACGTTTTTCGCATTCCAATAAGCAAATCGGGATGTCCTTACATTACCTCTTGAACCGCTCGCGGCTCTGCCTCACCGATGAGGCGGTAGAGCGTATCCCGTTGAGCAAAAGGACGGTTGAGCGACGCGATCGCCCCTTGTAAATCCTCAACCGACTGACACGTACCCCCTTGAGCCCCCGCCATACTCGTGATGTGTTCCTCCATCAAAGTGCCGCCGATGTCGTTGCAACCCCACGTTAGTGCTTCCGTTGCGCCATTCAGTCCGAGTTTGACCCAACTGGGTTGGTGATTTGCAATCCAATTTCCTAAGAAAATTCGGGCAACTGCCATCAGTAACAAACAGTCCGCTAAGACTGGCTGATCGCGACCGACTCGATTTCGCAGAGGCTTAGGGGCATCTTGCCCTACAAACGGCAACAAAATAAACTCCGTAATTGCGCCACCACCCACCGAGAGCGATCGCTTTTGCAGCGATCGCAATTGACCCAAATGATGGATCTGTTGCTCCGGCGTCTCAATATGACCACTCAGCATCGTGCTGGTCGTCGAAAGTCCTTGCTCGTGAGCCGTCTCAATAATCTCAAGCCAGGTTGCCGAGTTAATTTTCTCAGGGCAAATAACCCGTCGCACCGAGTCATCCAAAACTTCTGCTGCCGTACCTGGTAATGAACCAACCCCCGCATCTCGCAGTGCAGCAATTACATAGGCATAGGTTAATCCATCCTCACGGGCGATGAACTGCACCTCTTGAGGCGAAAACGTATGCAAATGCAGCTCAGGGAATTTTTCTTTAATTGCCAAAATAAGTTGCACATAAAAATCTAGCGATCGCCCATTGCGTTTTGCTTCTGGGTTTAGACCACCCTGCATACAAATTTCAGTAGCACCTACACGCACCGCGTCTGCAGTCTTCTCTAAAATCTGGTCTAGCTCCAGCCAGTAAGCCCCCTCTTCATCTTTGTCGCGACGAAACGCACAAAAACTACAGTGCTGCTCACAGATATTGGTGAAATTGATGTTGCGATTCACCACATAGGTTACCGTCTCACCTGCCTGTTGTTGTCGCAAAGCATCGGCAACTGCCCGAATTTCAGCAATCTCAGCTTGAGACTGCGATCGCAACAGCGCCACCCCCTCCGCCTCCGTCAACTCCTTACCCGCCAAAGCCCGCTCTAAAATTTTGCTGATTTGCATCATGAAGGTTCAACTATCTCAGCTTGTCGCTTTCATTGTGCCGCAAGCCATTTCAAAAGATCCATCTCGTTTCGTTGGTGTCAAAGCTGAAGCCGTCGTGCAAAGAGAATGAGAACTTTACAGCACAACACATCTCATCAAGCGAGACAAGTCACAGGGTCACAAGTCCAAAACCAGACTGAGAGAAAGATTTTTATTGAAGCTGAACTTAAGACTTTGGCAAATCACGACAGATATTACGGGCTTTTGTTTCAGTCAAACCTGTCGTCGTGGGTCGTGTGCTTAAAGCACGACACCATTGAGCTAAAACAGGGCGCGACTCTTTATAAACCGATTGGTTGGGTGAAATAAGCGAAGCAGCCCAAATCGCAGAACCCAACTCACCTTGATTAACTCGTCGTCGCGCGATCGCCCAAATTTCCCGATTCCAGGCAGCAATTTCCTGTTGCGCTAGCTGGTATTCAGCACTGTCAGCCGGAATTTTTTGAGCCGCTTGAATTGCATTCCAGTAAGGTGTCGCCAGGTCAGACTTGATGTGAGTCCGGGCGATCGCCAACAACACCGAACCATCAGACGGTAGTGCTGACATGGCCAAAGGTTGAGATTTACCATCAGGTCTGGGCTTAGACGAATCAGGGGTTGCTAAACTGGGTTTTGCCCGATCTGAAATAAATCGCTCAGACGGTTGACCTTGAGTTTCCGCCCCCCCTTCTGTTACATCCTTAACACCACTCCCCTCCGATGTCGGTACGCCATTCTTCGCCTCACTCACAGCTGAATTGACAGCAACCGGGGCCACCGCAGGCGGGAAAAACTCAGACCACGTCTTTGCTAAAACACCCAATAACAGTAGAAGCGAACCAATTCCGCCCCACAGCAACAATCTCCGCCACAGCACAGCCGCTTCAGGGTTGTCTGCTTCTACCGTTGATTTTGCTGGTGGCTCTGGCTTTGATGACTCCGATGAGACTACGCTTTCCGGCGAATGTTTCCCCTGCACTGTCTGAGCGAGTTGCGTACCTGAAAGAGTCATCGGAGTCGAGTTTTGAGTAACCATCGAAGTCCTTTCTGCTACCAAGTTTTGCCCCCCACCTGCTTGCGTCAACGTTGCAACTGGCACCCGATCGCCTCCACGCATTGCACTTTGCAGACTTGACTGAGCGATCGCAAGCTGCGGCGGTAGAGCTTGGTTATCATTCACCACACTATTTGCTCTGAGATCAAGCGGTGGCATCGTTACAGGTACATGGCGATTCTCACGAGCAGCTGCCACCCCTCGATTCATCGGCAGCAGCAGGTATCGCGTCTTTTCAACTGGGCTAATCAAAACTGGTTGCTGTATCGGTCGCAAGTGTTGCTCACACAGCTCTGGCAAGCGACGATGCAAATACCGTTCAAAGCTATCAACCGTTGCAGTACCCGTTGCTCGTAAACTCTCCAGCAAAGCCGCTGTAAAAAAACCATGTTTGAGCGTATTCGACTCACGCGAAAATTGCTCAGCCCGACACGAGAGAATCGTCGGCACCTGTGATTGCCTTGCAAGTTGCTCGACCTGCTGACCCACCAGCTCACTAGCAATTGACCCTTGATTGCGATTAATATCCAACAAAACTAGCAGAGCATTAGTAGATAGCTTCGCCAGTTGCTCATAAATCGCAGTTACAGCAATACCCATTTGCGCGATCGCGCGTGGACTCGCCTCAATCGGCACTAAATAATCGTGACCCGCTTCACAAACACCATACCCACTAAAGAAAAACCACAATACATCTCCTGGTGCAAGGTACTGTCGGCAGAGGAGTTGTAACCAACTTTGAATATTTTCTTTAGTCGGGTAGGTTGATTTTCCCCACATCGGCGGTGAAGCATCGGTCATCAACAAGCAACGCTCGATCGCAAAGCCTGCCTCATTCACCCAAAAATTACGAATCGCTTGAGCATCACGCTGAGCAAAACCTAGCGGTTGAAACTGATGGTATTGGTTAATTCCAATTGCGATCGCCCAATGGTTCATTATCGATGCCCTGAATCTTGGTTCCTATTAGTTTGCCCGACTCTATTTATTAATCGTCAATCTGAGCAAGCTATCAACAGATATCCTATTTCTAATCTAATCTGTTCCTCATTTTTTTGATGATTCTGCTTAAATCTTCAGGCAAACTAACCAAAACCAATCAAATTAAGCCTCACAACCACAATGCAAAATCTTACAAATCGGTCGCAGTCCTAAACAATCAGCCAACAAGAGAAGTGGTGTAAAAGTTTCTGAAAAAACTTCAACATCCAGCCAGAATTACTCCATCAGCCGTAGAGAAATCATCAGCTCAACAACCCACAAATAAAATTGACATGCTTTCAATCACCTTCCGTTAATCTTCAACCCATCTCAAAGCATGAAGTTAACTGACATTTTTGCAGCGTTTCAGCTAATCCACATCGAATCAAAATAGCTTAATCAAACAGGGTACAGCAGAAATCGATTTATCGTCCTCAAGATAAAAACAAGGTCATCAGCAATATCTCCTTTATTCAAGCGACACGGGCGATCGCACCAACCGATTACCCTAACCATCCAGTAAGCTGCATATCTTGGAACTCCATCAATCAAAAACAATTCAGAACAACTACAGGGTTCTTTAAAGAAAACTGAATGTAGGATTGGATAGCCCTTCAAGTGGAAAGATTAGGAGTCAAAGAGATGCGATCGCTCAACTCACCTAACACACATCACACATCCCAAACGGTGCTTTCAACCAGTTTGTCTCTCATCCTCCTACTAGCAGGCGCAACTTGGGTCAGCACCAACGTGATAGCTCCTGCAAGTGTCTACGCCGAGCCAACCCGTGTCGATATTACGCTTGACCCCCTCCCCAATGAAACCTTTGAGTTGTTACTCCGCCGCGCCGAAGCGATCGCCCGCGCCGCAACTCAAAGAAGCTTCGATCGCGACATCTTGATCAACGAAGTCAACGTAGTCATTGCCGCTCGCAACCAAGACAACCTGGCCCCCATTTTGAACCTGAAAGTTACCCGTACCAACTGGCGCGATCGCCCCGATCCTAAAATTTGGTCAACCTACTATCGCACCAGCAAGAGCTTACTCAACCTTGAGCCTGCCAAACCACGCTAAGACTCACGCTGCTCCCTATGGAGCGTCAGCATCAAACAAAAAAAGAGCATTGTGTAATAGCAATGCTCTACCTTGCAAAAAATTGGAAAGTTCTAGACCGTCTTACTTAGGCTGCTTTTTTCTGCTGACGCCGCCGCGCAATCGCCATACCACCCGCAGCTAGACCAATCCCTACCATTGAGACAGGCTCAGGTACAGCCGTAGAGCCGCCACCCGTGTTTCCATCTTGAATCGGCACACCACCCGTCAAAGTGCTACTGAGGCTGGCAGTGCCGCCATTTGAGAACAAGAATTGCAACTCAGGAATAGCAGGCACTTGCGCACCCGAAAAGCTGAGCGAGAAGTCAGGCGGAGGAAAGTCGCCATCGCCAATGTAGTCGTACTCCGCATCACTCAAAACATTGCTAAAAATACCCTGATACTTAGTTGGCAAAAAGCTGTTTAGAGTTGAAACGTAATCGGAAAAGCTAGAAATATTTGATTCTGTAATAGCGACTGGGGCGGTAAAGATTGTGTCAATCGAGCCAGACAAAAACTCATAACCAACCAGGCCATTAGGTAATACATCCGTCGTCTTAGTGAAGTTAAAAATCGCTTCTACCGTAGGCACAACGCTACCCGTTGACGTCAAAGTAAACGTCGATGTGTAATTAAACACCGCTGCGTCTGCTCGTCCAACAACTGATAGGCCAGCCGCAATGCTGGTTGCTGCAAAGGCGAATGTCTGAATGTAGTGTTTTAACATGGCAAGCTCATCTAGTGAATCTTTCTAATTTTCAAGTCTGGTAAATGCATCGCCTTACTTCTTAAGGCTTTATCCGTAATTGCAAGTACCGATCGCTACAAACTAGATTTCTCAAAAAAACTAAGATTAGAAATATCAATCCTCTTATTTGAGAACCTAGATCGTCCGTCAATCTAACAACTTAGTTCTTCAACCGATAAGAGATCAGCAGGCGGGTTCATAAAAGCTACATGATTTCCGAGTAAAATCACCCAGAAATTACAAGTGCCAAAAAACGCTATAACCCTAAGTACAAGCCCTGTACAAACCCATTTACTCTCTAAAGAGGCGCGATCGCATCCACAATAACTTCACGAGAAATTTACAGAGAGGTAAAGTCAAATCTGTTTGAGCGTGGTTTTAACAGGGCTATTTACCTAACCTTACTCTTCTCAGTTGAAGCGGAAATCAAAGGTTAATGCTTAGGAACGTAATTCATCCAAAAATCGATCCGGTTACGCAGAACCTCTCGTTGTTCCGGCGTATTGGCATAGCGAAGCTGGTGGCGTAACTCTTGAATCACTGCTTGACGATTAGTGGAACGCATGACTTATTTCCTTGAGGCTTACATGACTTATCATGCCTGCTTACCTCCCTTCACCAAGTGACCCACTCCACATCAGGATTGTGAACTTTCTACCAAAAAATATTGACTCGCCTCACCCCTGTTTGGTGTTGAGTATCACAGTATAAGCCGCAGCTAAAAGAAATCGCCGCCTCCGTCAAAGTCCTCAAACAAACAACAATCCGCAAATTGTGAGGCGTGCTTGCATAAAACCCAGGCGATCGCCCGATAAATGACTTAGCAGGGAGGCGTCTGCGGTGTTTCGCCTCCCATTCTTTTAGGCAGAAGGTTGCGATCGCCGCCGTTGCAGGTAAAAAACCAAACCCACAAATAACCCCGCACCCACCAAATACTTCACTCCATCCGGCACGATTGGGCTAGGCGAGAAAAAGCCCTCAATAATGCCCGCAATAAATAGCATCGGCACAACTCCAAAAACCAATTGAGCCGCCTCTGCTCCATAAAGCTTCAAGGCATCCATGCGACGATAACACCCCGGAAACAAAAGGGCACGTGCGATCAAAAAACCTGCTCCCCCCGCTAAAAAAATCGCCGGTAACTCCAGTGAACCGTGGGGAAACACAAACGCCCAAAACGGCAGAGCCAGGTTATTTTGCCCAACCAACACGCCAACCGTACCAATCAAAATGCCATTCAAAATCATCACATAGGTTGTGAACAGTCCCCCCGTGATGCCGCCTGCAACTGCACCAAACGAAACCTTAATATTGTTGATCATGATTGTGCTAGACGCGTAAGGTTCAATCCCGATAATGCGTCCCATCCATAACTCGCCGCGATCGCGCACCTGCTCAATCATCGCCTGCGGCACCACCAACGCCATAAACGTCGGGTCATTCCAGGCAAACCACCAGGCCACCAGCCCAGCCAAAATAAACAACCCCGTCGCTAGCGCAATATAACCCGCCGATCGCTGCACCGCCGCCGGAAACCCCCACAACACAAACTCCCGCAGAGCTTGCCACTCTTGCCGCCGCGACCCCTGATAAACCTGGGCATAGCCCCTGGCTGTTAAGTTTTGCAAGTTACGAGTCAAGCGATCGCCCACCTGCTGCGTTCGGGCACGAGCTAGATCCGCTGCTGCCGAGCGGTAGAGGCTCGCTAACTGGCGAATTTCAGTTGCATTCAACGTTTTCATCCCTTGCTTTTCTGCCTTTTGCAGCAAGGTATTCAACTCCTTCCAGCTTTTTTCTCGCCGCCCGATCCAGCGTTGGATGTTCATATTCTGTGATTTTTCAGCTTTCTTAAAGTCTGTGGATTAGGATAAAACATCACTTTTATATCCTTCTACCTATTGTTTGGAGTCTAACTCATGGCTCGCAGCTCAAACTCTACGCAAACTCTTAGCCCAGGCAACATCGTCAGTGCCAGCCTCCGGCTATACGGAGCAAACTGGCGCAACTACTTAAGCGTAGCGCTCACCGCAATTCTTTGGGGCGCTTTGCCCTTCATATCCCTGCTTGTCATTATTGCCTTAACTGCAGCAACACCCTTTGCCGGCATCCTCTTCTTACCGTGGATCGCCCTATTGTTTTACTGTATTGCTCAAGCTGGGATGCAGTCAGCCGTGATCTCTCGGTTAGCCTATGGAGAGTTTATTGAGAAACCCGAAAGCGTTGCTACAGCCCGACAGGCGGTTAAGCCTAAGCTCTGGAAATTTTTGTCGATGGCGCTTTTGCTGTTTCTGATATACATCGGCATCAATATTTTGACAACCCTCCTACAACTTATCCCGATTGTTGGGCTCTTCGCTAGTATTGCCGCCAGCCTGTGGTTTCAAGCTCGTCTGTTTATGCCAGAAGTATTTTTAGGTGTTGAAGAGACAACCGACGCTCTCACCGCCATTAAGCGAACCTGGCAACTTTCCAAAGATTCTGTGCTTCCCATCATCCTGACCATCTTAGTCGCAACCCTCGTCAGTATTCCCTTCTTTCTCGTAGCATTTGTACCAATGATTGTCGGAGCCATCCCCCTCGTGGGCCAATCCTTTGCCAACCTCAGCCCCGACGAGGCAACCGCTGTCATACAGCCATTTCTAATTGCGCTTGCAATCTCCATGTTACTTTTCTTTGTCGTCAGTATCTTCACCGTTCCGTTTTGGCAGATCATCAAGTCTCTTGTCTACGTCGATCTCCGCAGTCGGCGAGAAGGTTTGGGGCTAGAATTGAGCGATCGCAACCCCAATGCTTAGAAATAGAAGCCCACTATGACGCGTCGCATTTTTCGTCAGGTTTCTCTATCAACCCCAGAAAGCGTGGAATTAGAGTTTGTCCTGGCCGGAATTGGAAACCGTGCTCTTGCCCTATTTGTTGACTACACCCTTTTGTGGATAGGGCAGGGGCTTTTTTGGGTTATTATCGCCACCTTTTTTTCAGGCTTAGTCAGCACCTTAGAAAACGCCGGACTCAACTTTGCAGGGCTAGAAACCTGGCTCATCGCGATCTCCCTCCTGCTCAGCTTTGCTCTCTTTTCAGGCTACTTCGCCATCTTTGAAACCCTGTGGCAGGGCCAAACCCCCGGCAAACGGTACGCCAAAATTCGCGTGATTCGCGATGATGGTCGCCCGATTGGCGTCACCCAAGCAACCCTACGCGCCTTGTTGCGACCCATTGACGACTTGTTCTTCATCGTTGGCTCCCTCTCCATTCTGATTAACTCAAAAGAAAAACGCCTGGGGGATATGGTTGCAGGCACCATCGTCGTGCAAGAAGAGAAAGGCGATCGCCGCGAAAAGCTTATCATTGCACCCGCCAGCGAAGAGTTAGCCGCCAAACTGCCAGAGATGACCAACATCGCCAATCTTTCTCCCGACGACTTTGCCGTTATCAGCTCGTACCTCAAACAGCGCCCCCAAATGGAAGCCAAGGCTCGCACAGATTTGAGCCTTAAACTCGCCCGTCAGCTTCGCACCATTGTTGGTTTAGAAACCATTCCCCCCGGAACCACCTCCGACCACTTTTTAGAAGCCGTCTATCTTGCTTATCAGCAGCAAGTTGGTGATGTCAGCGACAGCTTTTCCTGATCCAGTTCACGACAATCTGCGCTAGGGTGGGATCTGCAACCTTTTTTGCTGTTGACAGGCAAATTCTCTCTGATGTTGATGCGAGTGTTTAATGCTTCCCGTTCTTTATGGCTGTTGATCGCCTTACTCGTGCCCCTGAGTAGTTGCGCTAACAGTCCGCTAGGTCAGTCTTTGCAAGACTCACTCGCCGCTGACCCGCGCCTATCCCAAGCAAACTCCCCCAGTCCAGGAGGCTCACCCACGCCTACCACTCCATCAACCCCAACCGCATCCCCCTCGATCGCCCCCTCACCCCAAACCAGCAGTGTTGACCGCATCCCCAGTTTCTCCGAAAGCACTAGCGTCGGGGCCAGCGGCAACTCGGCAGGCCAGACCGACGTAGCCGTTTCAACCCCAAGCTCTCCGGCGATTGAAGTCCAACCCATCACCTTTACTGACTTCAACACCACCCCAGCCCCCCTCAAGCCCTACATTTCCGATTTAGCCAAGCTAGGCATCTTAACCCCCGCTGCCAATCCTAAACCAGGCGCGACCAGTCAACCCCTACTCAAACCCAACCAAAACATAACGCGGCGTGAGTTTGCTCGTTGGCTAGTGAATAGCAACAACCTGCTTAACCGCGATCGCGCTCCCTACCAGGTTCGGCCTGCCGTCGAAACCGCAGAGCCTGCCTTTAAAGACATTTCCCGCAAAGACCCAGACTTTGCCATTATTCAAGGCTTAGCAGAAGCGGGAATCATTCCCAGTCGGCTTTCCGGCGACGGCAACACCAACGCCACATTTCGTCCCAACGAGCCATTAACGCGAGAAACCCTGCTGCAATGGAAAGTCCCTATGGATGTGCGGCAGTCCCTCCCCAACGCCAATATTGAAAACGTCAAACAAACCTGGGGCTTTCAAGACGCCAGCAAAATCAACGGTGCAGCCTTAAAAGCCGTACTTGCCGATTATCAAAATGGCGATCAGGCCAATATTCGTCGAGCCTTTGGCTACACCACCCTGTTTCAACCTAAAAAGCCCGTAACGCGTGCCGAAGCGGCTGCCAGCCTTTGGTATTTTGGTTATCAAGGTGAAGGGCGATCGGCTCAACAAGCCCTCCAACCTCCCAGTTCACCTGAAACCGCAACCGAGCCTTCACCCCAAACCAGCCCCACAGAACCCAGCGCCCCGTAAACTCAAAATTGCAAATGCTTCCCTCAAACTCAGGGCACAACCCCAAATGCCCTCTTGTTACAGTTAATTTCGCCTACCCACCTAATTATCGAGAAATGTGATCATTAATGATTCAGATCAGCAAGTTTGCAGGATGATAGGGAAATAAGCGAGAGATTCTTGCTTCACGACTCTTGAACGCTTGATCACGCATAGAACGCACTTTGCTGCTGCTTATGTGTGTGTCTCTTCACTTTAAATCAGCTTATGCAAACGTCGGCACCGCTCCCAGGTTCCCTTTTTGAGCTTATTGTCAATCGTCAGCCTGCCCAGACAGTCACCTCGGTGAGTCCACCGACCTTTAAATCTCTCGTTTCATCCCTTATTGGGCTGTTAGTCGAGCGACAGATCCCTGCATTTGTTTGGGCAAAATTGCCCCGCAACGAAATCTGGCAAGAAGAATTGCAACGATACAGCCAAATCCCTGATTTGTCTCAAGTAATTTACAGTCTTAAAAGCTCTAGTGAAGAAGACGCGAGTGAAGAGGGGCAAGAAACATCGGCTGCGACCCGTGCCAATTTAGCCGATAAATCCAACCATGCCGACTCTAATATCACCTACCTCAGAATTCCAGGTGCAAACACCCTACGGCGCGAGTACCTATTATTTATCTGGTCAAAAGAAATTCAAGTAGCTGTAGTTGCACGGCGAATTCGGTTGCGCCGGGGAGTTATGGATTCCAGCAGCGTCGCTGACATGGAAAGTATTGCCGGAGACCCCACCATTGAAGAAAGCTCTGACAAAAAACAAGTGCTTGACCTCTTAACCGTATTTGGTGCCGATGCCGTTCGCAATTTGCTAAACGATCTACAACGGTTATTGTTGCCAACAATTCCAGCCAAATCAACCACATCAGACGACGAACTCGCAACCCTCGCCAGCCGCCTTGATACTTGGAACGCTCAGATCAACACGATCGCCCCTGAACCGATTCAACCCCTACTACTCTCCACCTTGCTCGCTCGCCACCTGCATCAGCAAGACGAAAACAGCCAACGGGCAACCCTGTATCGCAAACAAGCCGAGCAAGCCGAATTCCTTCAGGTTCAAAACGAAGAGTTGATGAACGCCGTTCGCTTTAAAGACGACTTTCTCAGCAACATCGGTCAAGAACTGCGTACCCCGCTCACCACCATCAAGACCGCTTTAACTCTGCTCAGCTCCCCCAGCTTACGTCCCCCCCAACGCCAGCGGTATATGGATCTGATCGCAAAAGAATGCGATCGCCAAAGCTCTTTAATCACCAGCATCTTAGAGCTAGTGCAGATCAACCAAGCCGCTAAAGCCGCCAGTATTGAACCACTTCGCCTCTCCGAAATTGTGCCAGGGGTTGTCAGCACCTATCAACCCCTCGCCGAAGAAAAAGGCGTTATGTTAGCCTACACCATCCCCGAAGAGCTACCCGCGATCGCCAGTGTCAACGCCTGGGTCAAGCAAATCGTCATCCATCTGCTCCACAACGGCATTAAATTCACCCCTCGCGGTGGCCAAGTGTGGGTGCGTGCCCGCCATCAAGACCCCGACAGCGTTCAGCTCGAAATTCGAGACACAGGCATCGGCATTCCCGGTAACGAAGTCCCCAAAATCTTCGAGCGCTTCTACCGGGTACGCCAAACCTCCGCCGAAGACTCAGGCGGTGCAGGCTTAGGGCTAACCATCGTGCAGCAACTTCTGATTCACTGTGGTGGCTCAATCAACGTTAAAAGTCGTCCCGGTGAAGGCTCAATCTTTACTGTTTCCTTGCCCGTTTACAAATCCAGCGCAAGCGGGTAGAACACCGCCCAGGCACTACAGAGCAGGTATAGCGGTAGTTATCTAGGTTAGGACGGGGCGCAGTTCCCGCAACCCCCTTTACTTTCAATGTCCTGAATCAACTGGCGACAGTTATATAAGAGATTAGAAGACAAAGAGAATTTTCTCCATTTTTAGCCTGCTCCCCTAAATCTGCATCCCTACGGCTTTGTAAACTCTGAGGGCGATCGGAAGCTCTCAACAGGCACCCCATCCAAAGCCTTTAGCATGAAGTTACGCCAGATTGGTGCAACGAACGTGCCCCCCGTTGCCCCCTTACCAATCGGGGTATAGTTGTCATTACCAACCCAAACCGCAGTGGCCAACTGAGGCACATAGCCAACAAACCAAATATCCCGTTCTGACGAGGTCGTTCCCGTCTTACCCGCTGCCGGACGACCAATTTTAGCAGCCGTCGCAGTTCCTTGATTAATTACCCCTTGCATCACCGAGTTTAGCGAAGCCGTTGCCCACGGATCCAATACAAGCTGAGGTTTCGGTGAATTGTCGAGCAGCACATTTCCGCTACTATCTGTGATTTGCACAATCAACGTCGTTTCAGAATACCAGCCATTGCTCGCAAACGTCGCATAGGCTCCAGCCATTTCAAGTGGCGTCAAATCCACTGAGCCGAGCGGCAACGAAATCACAGGCTCGATCGGACTAGAAATCCCAATGGTGCGACAAATATCGATCACCTTATTCAGACCAATCTCTTGCCCCAGCCGGATAGCTGGCACGTTACGCGACAGTTCTAACGCCCGCCGCAACGTCACCGCCCCCATAAAAGAACCATCGTAGTTGCGCGGTGAGTAGTACTCATAGCCATCGGGGTAACTAACCGGACGATCCGATACCGTCGATTCAGGGGCATACTTACCCGAAGCCAGTGCTGCGTAGTAAACAAACGGCTTAAACGCAGAACCGGGTTGACGGAGCGCCTGCACTGCCCGATTATATTGACTCTTCGAATAATCAACCCCACCCACGATCGCCTTAATATAGTGCGTGCGTGGATCAACCGCCACCAACGCCATCTGATCCGCATAAATACCCTGTGCCCGCAGCGATCGATGCCCCTGCTTCACTGTTTCTTCAGCTAGCTTTTGCATTGTGCTATCAACCGTCGTTTGCACACGCATACCACCCTTCAGCACCGCATCACGGCCAAACCGCTTGGTTAACTCTTGAATCGTGGCATCTGTCACATAAGGCAACGTACTCCGGCGAAATGAAGTAATACTGCCCAACTTAATCGGAAACTTCAGTGCAGCCGCTTGCTCTTGTGGCGTGATCCAATTCAAGCTACGCATCCGATTCAGCACATCTTTTTGTCGTTCTTTCGCCTTTTTAGGACTCACAAACGGGCTGAGAATCTCAGGCGACTGAATCAAGCCTGCCATCATCGCAGACTCAGCCAGGTTGAGATCAGACGCAGACTTGCCAAAGTAACTTTGCGCCGCCGTTTCAGCCCCGTAGTTGTTATGCCCCCAGTAAACCTGATTCAGATACAGCTCTAAAATTTGATCCTTCGTAAAAACCTGCTCCAGCCGCATCGCCAAAACAGACTCCGCCACTTTGCGGCTAAAAGCCCGTCTCGGCGACAAAAACAAGTTTTTAATCAACTGCATCGTCACCGTCGAGCCACCTTCAACCGTCTGCCCCGACTGGTAGTTTGACAAAAAGGCCCGTGCCACCCCCACTGGGCTAACCCCTCGGTGCGAGTAAAACGAGCTATCCTCGATCGCCAGCACCGCCCGCTTCAACTCCGGCGAGATCCGGTCCAGCGGCACCACCTCCCGGTTTGCCTCCCCGTGCAAACTCGTGAGTACCTTACCCTTCACGTCATAAATGTAAGTCGTCTCGCTTGGCGCATAGTTTCGCAAAATCCGTACATCAGGAAGGTTGCGAAAGCTAATCGCTAACCCGACCAAACCTCCCGCCATCACCGAGCTAGCCAGCATCGTAAACCCAAGCAGGGTGCCGCTTGTAATCTTGCTGACTCCGGCTATGAAAGGAATAATCCCCGCCGAGGGAGCTTGTTTACGCTGGGAGAGGGTATTCGGTGCCACGATGCCACGTATTCCTTTTATGAATGATTATAAAGTGGATTTAAACGACGGTTTTGCCCTTGAAGCTGGAAGTAGTTTACTCTGCCTTTGCCAGTTGGTAACCGCAATAAGTTAGGATTAGCGATTGAATGTCTGTAAGCAAGACAGGTTTGGTCTCATAGAGGGTTCAGCAATGAGCATTATATTAGTCAGTTATTCAACTTGTGACCATAAACTCTGACGAGCTTAACAAACCTTTCTTGAATTTCAGCAATGATGACTTTTGAGGGGAAAAACGGCGGTGAATGATCATCCTTCTTCCTGGTTGCGACGGGGAATCAGTGAAATTTTTCCCGATCAGCCAGAATCTACCAGTGCCGATGAGAGCTTAGAGCGTCGTTTATTAGAGAGCGATCGCCCACTACGGATCAAGCTGGGCATTGATCCCACAGGTGCCGAAATCCACCTGGGGCACAGCATCCCCATGCGAAAGCTGCGAGCCTTTCAAGATGCAGGGCACACCGCCGTGTTAATTTTTGGTGACTTCACAGCCCGCATCGGCGACCCGACTGGCAAATCAGAAGTCCGTAAGCAACTCACCGACGAGCAAGTGGCCCATAACGTCAAGACCTACCTCGATCAGGTTCGTCCCATTCTCGACTTTGACACCCCTGGCCGTTTAGAAATTCGCCACAACTCAGAGTGGCTCTCTAAACTCGACCTTGGCAAAATTCTCGACCTACTCTCCACCATGACCACCCAGCAAATGCTCGCCAAAGAAGGGTTTGCCGAACGTTATGAGAAAAGTAGCCCGATCTACCTGCATGAGTTTCTCTATCCCTTGATGCAAGGCTATGACTCCGTTGCCGTTGAAGCTGACGTCGAGTTAGGCGGCACCGATCAGAAATTCAACATCGCCGTTGGCCGCGACCTCCAACGCTACTTTGGGGTACGCCCCCAGTTTGGTCTGTTAGTGCCAATTTTATTGGGGACAGATGGTGTCCAAAAAATGTCGAAATCCTTGGGCAACTATGTTGCTCTCACCGAAGACGCACTAACCATGTACTCAAAGCTAGAAAAGACCCCCGACAGTCTACTACCTCAGTACTTTGAGCTACTCACCAACTTATCCCCCCAAGACCTACCCGAAAACCCCCGCGATCGCCAAAAGCGACTGGCTCTCACTGTCGTTGCTCAATATCACGGTGAAGCGGCAGCCAAACAAGCCCAACAAGACGCCGAAGCCCTCGTCAAAGGAAAAACCAGTCAAGCCGATGCAGTCCCTGAGTATGCCTTAAGCGACGTCAAATTCCCAGTCAAAATTTTCTACCTGGTTAGCGCCAGTGGCTTGTGTAAGAGCAGCTCTGATGCACGCCGTCAGATTCAAGGAGGAGCGGTGCGGCTCAACGGTGAAAAAGTAGAGAATGTAGACCTCACATTTGAGTCAGCCGACGAACTTACAGGCAAAGTTTTGCAACTGGGCAAAAACAAATTCGTCCGGTTTGTCTCCTAAGCCCACTCTTCAAACCAAGCCGGCTTGTGAAAAAGATAAGTTCGCTATTTCACAAGCCGAGTTTGCTTGTTAACTGGCCCCACTCGTCACCAATGGATGTAACCGTTGCGCGGCCTGCTCAACCATCGCTTGATGCAAAGCCGCCTCAAATCGGTCAACCGCATCATCCCAGGTGTAAGCAGTGGCCCGTTGATAGGCCCGCTCTGACAGCGATCGCCAGTTCTGCTCAGACATTTGACACACCTCAACAATGGCAGCGGCCATTGCATCGACATCTTCAAACGGCACCAATACCCCAGCAGCAGCACTCAACAGTTCGGGGGCAGCCCCGGCAGGCGTACCAATTACCGGAGTGCGACAAGCCATCGCCTCTAAAATTGGCAAGCCAAAACCCTCCAAAATGCTACCAAACAACCACGCATCACAGGCTCCATAGATTTGACTCAAAGTACTTTGAGGTGGATTGTAGTAAAACGTGCAGCGATCGGGCAATGGCAACGTTGGCTCAGGGTGAATAGCACCGAATGTAACCAACTGTAAATTAGGAATCACCTTCGCCGCCTGCGAAAAGGCTTGCAAACTATTTTTACACCCCTTCCAGGGGTGCCTTGAGTAAAGCATTCCCACTGTTGGCACAGCCTGTTTTGGTCGGGGAAAAGCATTAAACATATTGAAATCAACACTATTAGGAATTAGCGTAATCGATGATTTTGCAATGCCATAGTTTTGATGCAGGATGTCAACCAACCAATTTGAAATTGTAATTTTATGTAACGGCAGTCGGTAACAAGCTCGTTGCTGCTCACTTTGAGGCAGCTCTTCAAACACCTCATGATGCTGAATTAAATGGACCTTTGCTCCCTTTGAGGGGGCTAACCGATGAACCCAATGCGCCGTTTCCCACCAGGTTGCAATAACCACATCTGCATCGGGTAGATCTGCGTCAACTACCGGGCGAAACTTACCAATTCGTCGGTGGGGCACATTCACATATTCAAAATGAGACCCCTTCCACTTGGGTGCCCTCCATCCTTTTCCCTTTAAAAATGAGCTTAGCCGCTCCCCGTAGCTAGGTTTATAGAGCGATCGGGAGACAACCAAAACATCATGCCCACGTTGCCACAGCTTTTCGGCATAGGTAGCGACCACCCGATCGCCCCCGCTCATATTAAAGCCACTGCCCATGACAAAGGTAATTTTCATAAAGTTAATTCTTCAATTTTCAGGTTTATGAATCGAACCCAAAAGCCAATCTAAAAAGATACCCCTTAGACTCCGTGAAAAAGAGTATCAAATGGCAAACCAAACCCCAATGAATAGCGTGTCAATAAAACAATCACAAGTAGGCAAAAAGCTAAAAGTGTTGTGTAGACATCTTGTAGAAAGCACTCTAAATTTTCGCGCCAAAGCCCGTATAAAACAGCTGCATAGAATGGCAGATCGTTAAACGCGATCGCAAAAATAGCACCCGGCAAACCAAAGAAGTAAAAGCTAGCAGGTAAAACCGCTAGCATATACATAAATTTAGAAAAGCTTCCAAAAGCAACGTAACGTGACTTACCAATTGCAAACAACGATTGGTCAATTGTTTGCGTTAACACCCGTGGCCAAAAACCCAGTGCTAAGACCGGTAACATCCAAGCCGCCTGACGATAACGGTCATCATACAGCAGAAAAATGATGCGATCGCCAAACGTAGCCAGACCAATCAATGCCAACGTCCCCAATAACAGAAACGGTCTGCGGCTGCGACGAATTTTGTCACGAAAAATCGGTCGAGGCTGGTCAGAAACCTTCGAAAAAACAGGGAATAGAACTTTACTACTTAAAGCGTTTAACAAATGACGCGGAATGTCACCCATAATGTAGGCAACGTTATACACCCCAAGCACTGTAAAAGCTGTTGCCGCTCCCAGCTTTGCCGAAATCAACCAACCCAACAAAAGCTTATCTGACTGTTCAGCCAAGAAAGTGAGTGCGGTTGAAACAAAAATCCATTTTCCAAACGAGAAAATATTATCTGCAGCTTTACGATCCCATCGAAAAGCATTAGAAAAAATCCGTCTCTTTTGATTCCGTATGAGCTGATGGCTCCAAAACAAACGAATCACCGAAGACGCCAGCATCCCTACCACGATCGCCCAAACCGTTGGGTTAAAGTAGGCCCAAACAATTATTAGTGACAAAGTAATGACTTGAGAGCCTAACTCAAAAGCAACCAATCGACCCAACGCAATTTCACGATTTAGGGTGAACAAAGCAGTAGAATTAAACCCACTAATAACAGTAGTCAAACCAACAATAGGTAATAACCAAACTAGACGAGGCTCTTTGTAAAGCAGTGAAACAGGAAAAGCAATGAGTAAACAACCAACCCACAAGCAAAACCCACGAATCACCTGAATCGTCCAGGCTGTATTTAGAAACTGAGGGTCATCTCCTCGCTTATTTTGAATAATGCTAGGGCCAATCCCCACATCAGAAAAGAGAGACAAACCTGTAATAAAAATATTGACAGTAGAGATCAGACCAAATAGTTCTGGAAAGAGCAAGCGAGAGAGAACAATATTGCCTGCCAAACGCAGAACATTGCTCAACCCGTAGCTAAATACAGTCCAAAGCGTCCCTCGAATTGCTAATTTCTTTAGTGACGATGCCATCTCAAAGCGGTTCTCTAAAAGCTATTTACTAACTTCATTTTTTTACAGACAACTAATACGGGATAGCAGGAGATGCCGCCATAGTGATCTGACTAAGTAATTAAAGCCCTCCCAACAAAAAAATATCCTTAAAATCAATAAAATTCTTAATTTTTGAGTTTTAAGCAGGTCGTATTAAAAGTTATGCGAGCAATGATAGGTTCAAAAACCAAGTACGGGCAAGGTCTTCGTCATATCTTTATCAACTTCTCACTTCCTGACCTTACCTATTTGTTGACCTGTCACTTTAGCCCAGCCATATTTTTACAGAGCCAAATCCAAGAAGTAGCCTTTCCTTGTGGATCAGTTTGAGCTATCAGTTTAATTAAACTAAACACACGAGTAAAAATTGATACTTTTTGAGTAAATCCTTCAGTTATCTCATGTCCGGTTCCACTCTTTGAACTTATAAAGCAGAAAGAATCGATTGCCCTTAACAGTACGCAGTTTCTTTAAGCCACATTTATTACATCGAAACAATCAATACGTATTCAAGTATTGGGCCATTTCAAACAATCTTTCCCTACAAAAGTTAAGTCCCAAAACGCTGATACCGCGAATCGATCTGGAGCTTGAAAAGATTTCCTTTAGAAACGCTTTCAAAACATCCTCTCGCTTCACAAATCATTGAGCGCTACATCTCATAGTTCAACGATGATTGCCGCCCTAAAGACACTTAACATTTCCTACATAAAGAAACTTTTCGAGTCAAGCCAGAGTGTTACACCCGACCCAAAACTCTTGACAATTTTGTAATAGTATTTTTGGCTTTCATTTTGGGCATCCTTGTTAAGCTGGTGCGGGGAAAGTTTAAAGAAGAATTAGCTTTTTCCGAAAAATCCTAGTCTTTGGGTGAGGCTAGATCTATCTGACAAGCACAACAAATTGGAAAAGTGTTCATGCAAATTCGTTCATCGTTTTCTAAGCTCGCTCTCGGTCTGAGCTTTGGTGTACTCCTGGTTGGTTGCGGTCCAACAAAAGTTCAACAGTGCAACGATCTTTCCAAAACCTTTCAAAAAGGGGCACAACTGGGTAACAAGTTTCAGCAAGAAGGGCAAGCCTTTCAGCAGAAAATGCAGACCGTTAGCCAAAAAGATGGCTTAAAAGGCTTCAAGAGCGCCATTACTGGTAGCAGCAAAAACTTTAGAGGCTTAATCGGCGAATGGGATCAACTCACCAAAGAAGTCGGCGATGTGCCACTCAAAGATGAAAAGCTAGTCGGCTTACAAAAACGCTACGTGACTGCGTTTGCAGACAGCAGCACCAACCTCAAAACAATGGTCGGTTCACTTGAGAAGATGGCCACCTTTGACGGCACACCCAAAGGGGTAGACAAACTGAAGGGCAATCTCAACGAAATGCAAGGTGCCTATGCCAACTTGAACAAGCTCAGCACTGATATTAAAGGTGTTGACGAAGAATTTAAGAGCTACTGCACTGGCAATTAAGCAGAAGTCGGAGTCCGTCACTTCTTTAGGGGATTGTTGAAAATCGCGGCTGAGAGCTGTTTCACAGGGATTGTAAATTAAAGTGTGTCAAAGGTCAGAAATTGAGATCTAATGAACTACTAAACCTAAGACACTCATACTATGACTTTTCGACCTGAGCTCCTTGATGAATTGCTGAAAGGCTATG
>Ga0073934_10005226_pt1 | contig 20378 bp, 13 predicted proteins | sample LarsenN4metaG_FD_76834 | JGI IMG/M metagenome (GOLD analysis project Ga0073934, IMG submission 76834) | Hot spring sediment bacterial and archeal communities from British Columbia, Canada, to study Microbial Dark Matter (Phase II) - Larsen... ... | reverse complement strand
GTGGGCTACACCCGCGACGGCTCGTTCCAGGTCAACGCCCAGGGCCAGATGGTCACCAACAACGGCTACCTGCTCAACCCGGGCATCACGATCCCCGCCGAGGCGCAGAGCGTGACGGTGGGCAGCGACGGCACGGTCAGCGTGGTGCTGCCGGGCAACCCGCAGCCGCAGGCGGTGGGGCAGATCCAGCTCGCCAGCTTCATCAACCCGGCGGGCCTGGAGCCCAAGGGGCAGAACCTGTTCGCGGAGACGGCCGCCTCGGGCGCGCCGCAGACCGGCGCGCCGGGCACTAACCAGCTCGGCACGCTGCGCCAGGGCTTCGTCGAGACCAGCAACGTCAACGTGGTCGAGGAGCTGATCGGCATGATCCAGACGCAGCGCGCCTACGAGCTCAACTCGAAGGCCATCCAGACTTCCGACCAGATGCTGCAGAAGCTGGGGCAGCTCTGATGGACGCGCTGATCCGCACCGCCGCCGTGGCCGCCGCCGCCAGCGTGCTCGCCGGCTGCCAGGTGCTCAACGCGCCGCCCAAGGTCGACGTGGCCGAGCCCACCACGGCGATGCCGCTGGCCCAGCCCGCCCCGGCGATCAGCAACGGCTCGATCTTCCAGGCGGCGCAGTACCGGCCGCTGTTCGAGGACCACCGCGCCCGCCTGGTGGGCGACACCCTCACCGTGCAGATCGTCGAGAAGGTCACCGCCAGCCAGAAGAGCACCAGCAGCATCGACAAGAGCGGCGAGGTCAGCGCCGGCGTGACGGCGCTGCCGTTCTTCAACCCGAACTCCTTCAACCGCGCCAGCGCGGCGGGCACCTCGAGCAACACCTTTTCCGGCAAGGGCAGCACCGAGAACAGCAACAACTTCTCGGGCACCATCACCGCCACCGTCACGGGGGTGCTGCCCAACGGCCACCTGCTGATCGCCGGCGAGAAGCAGATCGGTGTGAACCACAACGTCGACGTGCTGCGCTTCTCCGGCCAGGTCGACCCGCGCGCCATCCAGCCGGGCAACGTGGTGCCCAGCGCGCAGATCGCCAACGTGCGCATCGAGCACCGCGGCCGCGGCGCCCAGGCCGAGGCGCAGGGAATTGGCTGGCTGGCCCGCTTCTTTTTGAACGTTCTGCCGATCTGAGCGGGCGAAGAATGGTGTCATGCAGCATGACGCCTCGCCCGACCCCGCCGAACGCCTCGAGCGCCTGGTCCGCGCGCTGATCGCGATGGCCGCCGTGCTGGCCAGCGCCGCCCTGTGGTGGCCGGCCACCGCCAGCGCCGCGCGCATCAAGGAGATCGCCTCCGTGCAGGGGGTGCGCAGCAACCCGCTGGTGGGCTACGGCATCGTCGTGGGCCTGGACGGCACCGGCGACCAGACCACCTCCACGCCCTTCACCGCCCAGAGCATCGCCGCGATGCTGCAACAGATGGGCGTGACGGTGCCCGCCGGCGCGAGCATGCAGCTGAAGAACGTCGCCGCGGTGATGGTCACCGCGCAGCTGCCGCCCTTCGCCCAGCCCGGCCAGACACTGGACGTGAACGTCTCCTCTCTGGGCAACGCCAAGAGCCTGCGCGGCGGCACGCTGATCGCCACGCCGCTGAAGGGCGCCGACGGGCAGATCTACGCGCTGGCGCAGGGCAACCTGATCGTCGGCGGCGCCGGCGCCTCGGCGGCGGGCTCCAAGGTGCAGATCAACCACCTGGCGGCCGGACGCGTGCCGCAGGGCGCGACGGTGGAACGCGCGGTGCCGACGCCGCTCAACCAGGGCGAGCACATCCAGCTCGACCTCGCCGCCAGCGACTACGGCACCGCGCGCGACGTGGCGCGGGCCATCAACGCGCGCATGGGCGAAGGCCTCGCGCAGGCGCTGGACGGGCGCACCGTGCGCGTGCGCATGCCCGCCTCGCCCGACGCGCGCGTGGCCTTCCTGGCCGACATCGAGAACCTGAGCGTCGAGCGCGCCGCGCCGGCGGCGCGCGTGGTGATCAACGCACGCACCGGGTCGGTGGTGGTGAACCAGGCGGTCACGCTCTCGCCCTGCGCGGTGGCGCACGGCAACCTGTCGGTGACGATCAGCAGCACGCCGATGGTCAGCCAGCCCAACCCGCTGGCCGGTGGCGAGACGGTGGTGCGCGACAAGGCCGACATCACGATCAACCAGCAGCCCGGCTCGCTCATCCAGATGCCCGCCGGCACCCAGCTGGTCGACGTGGTGAAGGCGCTCAACTCGCTCGGCGCCACGCCGCAGGACCTGCTCGCCATCCTGCAGGCGATCAAGGCCGCCGGCGCGCTGAACGCCGAGCTGGAGGTGATCTGATGGCGCTCACGCCCGCGAACCCGCTGGCCACCGACACGCGCTCGCTCGACGCGCTGAAGGCCAGCGCCGGCCGCGACCCGGAGGCCGCCGTCCAGGAGGCGGCGCGGCAGTTCGAGGCGCTCTTCATGCAGCAGCTGATGAAGAGCATGCGCGACGCGACGATGGCCAGCGGCCTGCTCGACAACGAAGGCGCCAAGCTCGGCACCGAGATGCTCGACACGCAGTTCGCCACCAAGATGGCCGGTCTGCCCGGCGGCCTGTCGGACATCATCGCCCGCCAGCTCGAGCGCCAGATGAGCGGCGCGCAGCCGGCCATTCCCTCCGCGCCCGCCACCGAGCCCGTCGGCCGCAAGGCCACCCCCACGCAGGCCGGTTTCGTCGAGCGCCACGGCGACGCGGCCCGCGCGGCCGAGGCCGAGACCGGCATCCCGGCCGCCTTCATGCTCGCGCAGGCGGCGCACGAGACCGGCTGGGGACGCCGCGAGATCCGCCACGCCGACGGCAGCTCCGCGAACAACTTCTTCGGCATCAAGGCCGGCCCGTCGTGGAAGGGGCCCGTGGCCGAGGTGACCACCACCGAATACGTCGACGGGCAGCCGCGCAAGGTGACGGCGAAGTTCCGCGCCTACGCCAGCGCCGCCGAGAGCTTCGCCGACTACGCGCGGCTGATGAAGACCAGCCCGCGCTACACCGGCGTTTTGGCCAACGCCACCAGCGCCGCAGGCTTCGCGCAAGGCCTGCAGAAGGCCGGCTACGCCACCGACCCGGCCTATGCCGAGAAGCTGGCGCGCACGATCAACACCACGCTGCGCCTGCAGCGGGCCATGACCTGAAGGACATCCGAGCATGGGCGCCTCCGGACTGATGTCGCTGGGCATGCGCGCGATGAGCGCGAACTACGCCGCCCTGCAGGCCACCGGCCACAACATCTCGAACGTCAACACGCCGGGCTACTCGCGCCAGAGCGTGGTGCTGGAGACCAACGGCGGCCAGTTCACCGGCGCCGGCTTCTTCGGCAAGGGCGTCAACGTCGCCAGCGTGAAGCGCGAGCACAGCGAGTTCCTCACCCGCGAGGCGGCCACCACCAAGGCCATCGCCGCCGCCGACGAGGCGCGCAGCACGCAGCTGCAGCGGCTGGAGAAGGTGTTCCCGCTCGGCGAGGACGGGCTGGGCTACGCCGCCACGCAGATGTTCAACGCCTTCGTCGACGTGGCCAACAAGCCCGCCGACACCTCGGCGCGGCAGGTGGTGCTGGCGCGCGCGGGCGAGTTCGCCGCCAAGGTGCGAGTGGCCGGCGAGCAGCTCGACGTGCTGCAGCAGGGCGTCACCGAGGAGCTGAAGGCCAGCATCACGCAGGTGAACATGCTGGCCGGCCGCATCGCCGAGCTGAACCAGAAGATCGCGGCGGTGAAGGGCTCGGGCCAGTCGCCCAACGACCTGCTGGACCAGCGCGACCAGACCATCAGCGAGATCAGCCGCTACCTGCAGGTCACCACCATCGAGGCGGGCGACGGCAGCATGAGCGTGTTCATCGGCGGCGGCCAGAAGCTGGTGCTGGGCAACCAGACCATGAAGCTGGTGGCGGTGCCCGACGCCTTTGACGCCTCGCGCCTGCAGCTGGGCGTGGACGACTCCGGCTCGCTGCGCGAGATGCCGCAGGAGCTGGTCAGCGGCGGGGCGATCGGCGGCCTGTTGCGCTTCCAGAACCAGGACCTGGTGGCCGCGCGCAACCAGCTCGGCCAGATCGCTGCGGCCGTGGCCGGCAGCGTGAACCGCCAGCAGGCGCTCGGCCTGGACGGCAGCCAGCCGCCCGCCGCCGGCGCGCCGCTGCTCACCGTGGGCGCGCCGCAGGTGCTGGCCGCCAACACCAACACCGGCAGCGCGACGGTCACGATCGCGACGGTCGAGCCCACCGAACTGCAGGCGAGCGACTACGAGCTGTTCCGCGATCCGGCGCTGCCGGCCGGCAGCTACCGGCTCACGCGCCTGTCCGACGGCACGGTGCAGACGGTCAGCGACGGCGACGTCGTCGACGGCTTCCGGATCGACATCGGCGCCACCGCGCCGGCGGCGAACGACCGCTTCCTGCTGCAGCCCGTGGCGGCCGCGGCGCGCAACGCCGCGCTGGCGCTGGAGAACACGCGCGGCATCGCCGCCGCCTCGCCGGTGGCTGCGACCTTCGCGGTGGACAACCTCGGCACCGCCTCGGGCGCGTCGCTCAGCGCCACCGCGGTGAACGCGGCCGCCGCGCCGCTCACCGCCACCCTCACGTTCACCAACGACAGCGGCGCCTACACCTGGGAGCTGCGCGACGCCAGCAACGCGCTGGTGCGCAGCGGCACCGGCACCTGGACCGCGGGCCAGCCCATCCGCAGCGACGCCTGGACGCCCGCCACGCCGGCGCAGCGTTTTGACTGGTCGCTCGCGCTCAGCGGCGTGCCGCGCAGCGGCGACGTGGTCACCGTGGGCAACACGCCGTTCCCGGCCGCCGACAACGGCAACGCGCGCGCGTTGATGGCGCTGCGCGACGCCGGCATCGTGGGTCAGCGCACGCTGGCCGGCGGCGCCGTGGTGCCCGGCGCGAGCATCACCGACGCCTACGCCAACATGCTCGCCGAGGTGGGCGTGCGCGTGCAGAGCGCGCGGCTCGCCGAGCAGCAGTCCAGCTCGATCGCCGACGAGGCCGAGGCCAACCTCACCGCCAAGGTGGGCGTCAACCTCGACGAGGAGGCGGCGCGCCTGATCCAGTTCCAGCAGAGTTACCAGGCCGCGGCGAAGATGCTGCAGGTGGCGCAGTCGCTGTTCGACACGCTGCTGCAGACCGCCGGCGCCTGAGCCCGGAGTCCTCCATGAGCCTGCGCATCAGCACCGCCCGCGCCACCGAGGCGGGCATCGAGACCCTGCAGAAGCGCCAGGTGCAGCTGGCCGAGGCGCAGGAGCGCCTGACCAGCGGCAAGCGCGTGCACAAGGCCAGCGACGACCCGGCCGCAGCCGCGCGCGCCGAGCGCGCCCTGGCCGGCCAGATGCGCGCCGAGACCAGCCAGCGAGCGGTGGACGCGAGCCGCACCGCGATGTCGCTGGCCGAGACGGCGATGGGCGACGCGATCGAGCTGATGCAGCAGGCGCGCGAGGCCATGGTGGCGGCCGGCAACGCCTCGTACAGCGACCAGGAGCGGCTCAACCTGTCGGCCAAGCTCAAGGCGATCCGCGACCAGCTGCTCGCCGTGGCCAATCGCAGCGACGGCGCCGGCACCTTCCTGTTCGGCGGGCAGGGCGCCTCCACGCAGCCCTTCGCCGATGCGTCAGGCGGCGTGGCCTACCAGGGCGTCGGCGGGGAGCGCCGCACCGAGCAGGGCACCGACCTGCCACTGACGGTGGACGGCGAGGGCGTGTTCATGACCGCCCGCACCGGCAACGGCGTGTTCCGCACCAGCGCCGGGGCCGGCGTCACCGGCGCCTGGATCGACAACGGCCAGGTCAGCGACCCGGCCGCGCTGACCGGCTCCACCTACACGCTGCAGTTCAGCGTGGCCGCGGGCGTCACGACCTACGCGGTGCTGCGCGACGGCCTGCCCACGGCGGTGGTGGCGGCGCCCTATGCCTCGGGCAAGGACATCACGGTCGACGGCATGACCTTCCGCGTGAGCGGCGTGCCCGCCAACGGCGACAGCTTCACCGTCGAGCCCTCGGCCTCGACGCTGTCGATCTTCGATACGCTGGACAACGCGGTGGCGCAGCTCGCCACCGCCGGCCGCACGCCGGCGCAGATCGCCCAGGCCAACACCGACGCGCTGCGCGACATCGACCAGTCGATGGCGCAGCTCCAGGGCGCGCGCGCCGTGGCCGGCGAGATGCTCGCGCGCATCGACGGCGAGACCTCGCGGCTGGCCGACCAGACGCTCGCCAGCCGGATCGAGCGCAGCAATGCGGAGGATTTGGACATGACCGAGGCGATCTCCAAGTTCCAGAACATGCAAACCGGCTACGATGCCGCGCTGAAGTCCTACTCGATGGTGCAGCGGCTGTCGCTCTTCGAATACCTGCGGACCTGAACCCATGCTCGACGTCGCGATCCTCGGCCAGGTGGCCCTGGGCTACTCACCCCTCATCGACAAGAACCGCTCGGTGTCGGCCACCCGGCTGACGGTGTTCCCGCTCAAGCCCGACGCGGCGCCGGACGCCGGCCAGCTGCTGCATGCGGTGGGCGGCGTCTGGCCGGCCGACGGCGCGCGCGTGTCGCTGAACGTGGCGAGCGAGACGCTGCTGCAGGACCTGATGAAGGCCCAGCCCGCCGGCAACGTGATGGTGGAGATCCCGGCCTTCATGGCGGTCGACCCCGCCAACAGCGCCGCCATCGTCGCGCTGCACGCCCACCGCAACACGCTGCTGCTGAAGGGGCGCCCGCTGGCCGAGTTGCCGCGCGAGGTGCTGCCCTGCTTCAAGTACTCGATCATCGACCTGGCCGACGAACGCCGGCTCGACGGCACCCAGCCGCCGCCCGGCGTGACGCGCAGCATCCCGCACGTGCAGGCCGGCGTGCGCACCATCGAGGAGATGGAGAAGGCCTTCGCGCGCGGCGCCGAGGCCGTGATCGGCTGGCCGATCGACGACGCCGTCCAGGCCGGCAAGGCCTCCTCGCGGTCCGGCCAGCCCGACCTGCAGGCGATGATGGAGCTGATCCGCCAGGTGGACGCCGCCGAGCCGATCGAGAAGCTCGAGAACACGCTCAAGCGCGACCCGTCGCTCGCCTTCAAGCTGATGCGCTACATCAACTCGCCGGCCTTCGGCCTGCGCGTGGAGATCAGCTCGTTCCGCCACGCGATCATGATGCTGGGCTACAAGCGCCTGAAGCGCTGGGTGGCGCTGCTGCTGGCCACCGCCAGCAAGGACGTCAACATGAAGCCGGTGATGTTCGCGGCGGTGCGCCGCGGCCTGCTGATGGAGGAGCTGGCGCGCGGCAGCGGCGACGAGGAGATGCTGGGCGAGCTGTTCATCTGCGGCGTGTTCTCGCTGCTCGACCGCATGTTCCAGCAGCCCTTCGCCGAGTTGCTCTCGAGCATCCCGGTGCCCGAGCGCGTCTACCAGGCGCTGGCGCAGGAGAGCGGGCCCTTCCAGCCCTACGTGGCCATGGTGCGGGCGATCGAGAACGAGTCGCTGTTCGACTTCCGCGAGGCCGCCGAGGGCCTGATGATGAGCGTCAGCGAGATCAACCGCGCGCAGTTGCGCGCCCTGACCGCCGCCGGCCAGCTGGAATGAAAGGATCCCCGGCCCCGTGGCGCTGAGGGGCCCGATCCGCCCCGAATCCCGGCTGCCGCTGGCCGCCTGGTTGCCCGTGCTCGACGGGCTGGACGATGCCGTGCTGCTGCTCGAGCCGGGTGGGTCGGTCGGCTTCGCCAATCGCGCCGCGCTGCGGCTGGTGCCCGGCGTGGTGGGGCATCGGCCCGAGGCGCTGGCGCCCTGGCTGGGGGAGGCGGCCAGTGCCTGGCTGCAGGCCGCCCAGGCCGGCGCGGCGCGCGCGGCCGAGCCGCCCCTTGCCTCGCTGCCCGACGGCGGGCAGGCCACGCTCGGCTGGCGCCGCCTCGACAGCGGCGAAGGCGTGCTGCAGCTCAAGCCGGCGGCCGCGCCGGCGGTGACACCGCCCGCCGCGCATGTCGGAGAGCAGGCCTTGCGCATCGTCTGGGATGCGCCGTTTCCCGCCTGCCTGCAGGACGAGCGCTTCCGCATCGTCGACCTCAACCCGGCCTACCTGTCGTTCACGGGCTATGCACGTGAGCAGCTGATCGGCCGCGACCCGATCGAGCTGCAGCCCGAGGAGGACCGCGCGGCCAGCCTGGCGGCGCGCGAGGCCTTCCTGGCGAGCCCGGCCGAGGCCGAGGCCGGGTTGCTTTACGAGCGGCGGCTGATCGACGCCGGTGGGCATGTGCGGCGCGTGCGCGCGACACGCCGCCGCATCACCGACGCGCAGGGCCGCACCCTGCTGCTGGTGGTGATGCAGGACGCCACCGCCGAGCACGTGGCGCGCGAGCGTGCCGACCGCTCCGCACGCGAGCTCGACCACTGGTTCGACCTCAGCCCGGTGGGCATGGTGCTGTTCGACGAGCGCGGCCTGCTGGTGCGAAGCAATCCGGCGTTCGAGGCGCTGGTGGGCGACGTGCCGGTCACGCTGCCGGACGCTGGCGAGGCGCTGCGCGAGCTCTTGTGCTGGCAGGGCGAGGCGGTGGATCCGGCACTCGCCCCCGGTGCGCCGCCGCTCGCGCGGCAGGTCTGGCTGCCGCGTGCCGACGCTGCGCCCTTGCGGCTGCGCTCGACCGTGCGCTGCTACAAGGCGCCGGGCGGCGCGCCGCGCTTCATGGCGGTGGTGGAGGACCGCAGCGTCGAGGAGGAGCGCGACCTCGCGCAGGTGCAGATCGGCGCGATGATGGACACCGCCGGCGTCGGGCTGGCCACCTTCGCGGAGTCGCATGGCTGGGTGCGCCAGCGGCAGGGCGTCGTCGGCGGCGGCGGCGGGCCGGCCGGACTGCAGGCGATCGGGCGCGACGTCGTGCTGCCCGAGTCGATTCCGGAGTACGAGCGGCTGCAGCGCGCGCTGCGCCTGGGCGAGCGCGCCGAGGTGCGCTATGCGGTGCGCCATCCGGAGCTCGGCCAGCGCTGGCTGCTCACGCGCGTCGAGCCGGCCACGCTCGCCTCGGGCAAGCGCACCACCTCGGTGGTCACGCTGGACGTCACCGAGCAGGAACAGGCGCGCATGCGCAGCGAGGAACTGCTGCGCGAGATGACCAGTATCCTCGAGAGCACCGTCACCGGCATCGCGCACCTGCGCGGCGGCGCGCTGGTGCGCTGCAACCACCGCTTCGAGACCATGCTCGGGCTGGCGCCGGGCAGCGCGGCCGGGCGTTCGCTGCCGGAGTTGTTCGGCCAGCTGACCCCGGTGCAGCGCATCGCCGCCGAGGCGCAGCGCACGCTGTCCGAGGGCGAGGTGCTGGAGTCCGAGTTCGAGTTCACGCCCCCGGGGCACCCGCCGCTGTGGTACGGACTGTCGGTGCGGCGCATCGAGGGCCGCGGCGGCGTGGTCGAGCTGATCGTGGTGCTGTCCGACATCACGCGGCTCAAGCTGCAGCAGACCGAGCTGGAGCTGGCCGCGCGCGACCGCGAGCTGATGTTCAGCCTCTCGGAAGTGGGCATCGCCGCGGTGCGTGACGGGCGCATCCAGCGCGCCAACGACGCGCTCGCGCAGCTGGCGGGATGGCCTGCGCACGAGCTCGCCGGGCTGACGCTGTCCACGCTCTACGCCGATCCCGCGGACTACGCGCGGCGCTGGCCCCACCAGGAGCGCGAGCTGCGCTCGCACGGCCGCTGGAGCGGCGAGATGCAGCTGCGCCGCCGCGACGGCAGCCTGCTGTGGGTGCAGCTCGGGCTGCGCCTGGTGCAGCAGGGTGATCCGGCGCTCGGCTTCATCGCCAGCGTCGTCAACGTCGACGCGCGCCACCGCGCCGAGCTGGCGGTGACGCTGCAGGCCGAGCGCACGCGCGCCATCCTCGACTCCGTGCTGGTGGGCATCGTCACCGTCGGCGAGCGCGGCATCGAATGGATGAACCGTTCGGCGCGGCGCATGTTCGGCGGCGACCTGGCGGACTTCGTCAACCAGCCGATCTCCACCGTCGCCACGCCCGAGCCGACGCACCCGTTCCGCCGCACCCACTACCTGCGCGACCTGGCCGAGGGCCAGGCCGAGACCTTCGAGTGCCGGGTGAAGGCGCGCGACGGCCGCGAGTTCTGGGTGGTGGGCAACGCCGTCGCCACGAGTCGCGATGCCACCAGCCGGCAGCTGACCTACGCGCTGCTGGACATCGAGCGGCGCCGCCAGGCCGAGGCGCGCATGTCGGAGGCGCAGGCCTCGCTGCAGCGCATCATCGAGGCGGCACCGATGGCCATCACGTTGCGCGACGCCCGCACCCTGAAGGTGATCCAGGCCAACCAGGTGGCGGCCCGCAACGCCGGGCGCACGCCGCAGCAGCTGGTGGGGCTGACGCCCGAGGAACTGTTCGACCCGGCCACGGCCGCGCAGCGCCGCGCCGACATGGAGAAAGCGCTGGCCAGCGGCGAACTGAGCCAGCACGAGTACCGCGTCGAGCGCGACGGAGCGACGCAGGTGTGGGACGCGCGCTACCTGCCGCTGGCCACGCAGCCGGGCCAGAGCCCCGACCAGTTGCTGATGGTGGCCACCGACGTGACCGAGCAGCGCGCGGCGCAGGAGGCGCGCTTCGAGGCCGCCATCGCGCAGCGCGAGATGCTGGTCAAGGAAGTGCACCACCGCATCAAGAACAACCTGCAGGGCGTGGCCGGCCTGCTGCAGCAGATCGCGCAGCGCAGGCCGGAGGTGGCAGGCGTGATGTCCGAGGTGATCGGCCAGGTGCAGGCGATCGCGCAGGTCTACGGCCTGCAGGTGGGCGCGGCCGGGCCGCTGCGCGTGAGGAGCGTGGTCGAGGCGATCGCCGGCTCGGTGCAGCGCACCTTCGGACGCACCATCCGCTTCGCGCTGGAGGGCCCGGCGCCGCACCGCTGGGCGCTGCCGGAGGCGGAGTCGATCCCGATCGCGCTGACGGTCAACGAACTGCTCACCAACGCCGTCAAGCACAGCGCGGGGCACGAGGTGGGCTGCACGCTGCACTGCGGCGAGCAAGGCGTGCGCATCGAGATCGTCAACGCCGGGCGGCTGCCCGAAGGCTTCGACCTGGCGCGCGTGCCGGGCGGGGTGTCGGGCCTCGGGCTGGTGCGCGCGCTGCTGCCCCGGCGCAGCGCCGTGCTGACGATCGAGCCGCGCGGCGACGAGGTGGTGGCCACGGTCGCGCTCGACCCGCCCAGCATCACGCGGCTGGATCCGGCATGACGGCGCACCGGCACTTCGCCGACAATCGGCGCCAGTCGCGGACGACGAGGAGATGACGCGGGTGGGCGCAACGGGCAAGGGCACGATCCTGGTGGTGGACGACGATCGCCTGGTGCTGGCGACGCTGGTGCACGGCCTGGCGCAGGCCGGCTACGAGGTGGTGGACGCGGACAACGGGGACGACGCCATCCTGCTGGCGCGCGAGCGCCGGCCCGACCTGGCCCTGCTGGACATCCGCATGGAGGGCAAGAGCGGCTTCGACGTCGCCGAGACGCTGCGCGACAAGTACCGCATTCCCTTCATGTTCCTGTCCGCCTTCTCCGACGACGACACCGTCGCGCAGGTGAAGGCGCTCGGCGCGGTGGCCTACCTGGTCAAGCCGCTGGACATCCGTCAGATCGTGCCCGCCGTCGAGGCCGCGCTGGCCAACGTCGGCGCGCGCCGCGACACCGGCCCCGCTGCGGCGCCGGCGGCCGAGCGCCCCGCGCCCGCCGAGGCGCTCGATCCGACCGTCGCGATGGCCGTGGGCGTGCTGATGCACCGCTACTCGCTGGCGCGCGGCGCTGCGCTGGAGCGGCTGCGCCGCCAGGCCGAAGGCGAGCGGCGGGCGCTGGCCGAGCAGGCCGAGCGGCTGCTGCAGGCGGTGGAACTGCTGTCGTCGCCCGGCAGCTGACGCGGCGGCGCGCGGGCGCTAGCCCGGCGGCAGCGAGAAGTGGAAGCTCGCGCCGCGGCCCACCTCGGCCTCGGCCCACACCTGGCCGCCGTGCCGCCGCACGATGCGCCGCACGGTCGCCAGGCCGATGCCGGTGCCCTGGAACTCGCTGGCGCTGTGCAGGCGCTGGAACACGCCGAACAGGCGGTCGGCGAAGCGCATGTCGAATCCTGCGCCGTTGTCGCGCACCGTGTAGGTGTCCGGGTGCTGCGGCCGGCGTTCCAGCCAGACCTCGGGTGCGGCCGACTTCGCGGTGTACTTCCAGGCGTTGCCCAGCAGGTTCTCCAGCACCAGGCGCAGCAGGGTGGGGTCGCCGCTGACCTGCAGGCCGGGCTCGATGTGCAGCATCACGTCGCGGCCGGGCGACTGGCGGCGCAGGTCCTCGGCGACGTAGGCGGCCAGCTGCGACAGGTTGACGGGCTGCCGCACCAGCGGCTGGCTGGACAGCCGCGACAGCGTCAGCAGCGCGTCGATCATGCAGTTCATGCGCGCCGCGGCCCCGAGCACGCGATCGAGGTGGTCGTTGCCGATGCGGTCCAGCGTGGGTCCGTAGTCCTCCTTGAGGATCTTCGTGAAGCCCTCGACCACGCGGATGGGCGCGCGCAGGTCGTGCGAGACGGTGTAGCCGAACGACTCGCGTTCCGCGTCGCCGTCGGCCGGGGCCGCCGGCACCTCCTCCGGCATCCGCAGCGTGCCGGCGTAACCGGCGAAGCCGCCCGTCTCGTCGCCCAGCGCCCGGCCACGCAGCAGCACGCGGCGCTTGGGCAGGTCCGCCGACGCGGCGAAGCGCGCCTCGATGTCGTCGAGCGGCGCATGGCTGTCCATCAGGCGCCGCAGCGTCTCGGGGGCGGCCACCTCGATGCGGTCGAGCAGCGCCATGCCCAGCGGCGGCGCCGCGTCGGTGCCGGCCGGCGCGCGCAGCAGGGTGAGGCGGTGCTGGCGGTCGGTGCGCCACTGCCACACGTCGAGCTGGTCCTGCAGCAGGCGCAGTTCCTCGCGGGTGCGGCGCAGATCCTCGCGCAGGCGGGCGTGCCGCCGCGACAGCCCGAAGGCCAGCAGGGCTCCGACCAGAAGTGACGGCAGCGCGAAGCCCCAGGGGGACAGCTCGGACATGGCGCGGATTCTACGGACCGCTCCTGGCGCGGCCGGGCTTGCCGCGAGGTTCAAGTTCGGGGGCGGCGCGCCGAAGACGGGTCGATGCCGCGCCTGCCGAGGGCGCGGACCGACCGACGTCATGAGCTTCCGCCTTTCGAGAACCCTGTTCTGGTCGGCGGCCGGGGCCGCTGCCGCAGCGCTGTTGGGACCGCCGTCGCTGGCCACGCCGCTGACCGCGCTGGCCGGCGTGGGCGTGCTGGCCGCCTACGCCGTGGCCCGCCTGGCGCTGCGCCGCGACCGCCTGGCCCTGCGGGTCGAGGCCGGCGCGAGCGAGCCGGCGCGCGTCGACGCGGTCGGCCTCGCCGAGCTCGCGTCGCGCATTGGCGCGGCGCTGGCCGCCGCGCAAGGGTTCGAGCGAGCTGCCCTCGACGTGGCGGCGGTGCTGCGCGCCGAGCTGGGCGCCCGCGAGTGCTGCGTGCACCGGGTGCGCGCGGTGACGCCGCCGATCGTGCAACTCGTCACGCTGGCGACGGATGGCAGCGCCGGCGTCGAGCACCGCGTGCGCCTGGACCGCTCGCCCCTGGGCGTGGCCCTGCGCGACGGCCGCGTGACCGGCGGGGGCGACGGCGCATGGGCGATCCCGGTGCGCTCCGGGACGCAGTGGGCGCTGCTGCTCGAGCTCGGCCCGCTGGCGCTGCACGCGGCGCCAGGGGAGCTGGAGGCGTTCTTCGAGGCCCTCGCCGAGCGCCTGGCCGGCCTGGCCTCCGGGCCGACCGGCCCCGCAGCCGCGCCCGCCCTGCGTGACTTCCTCACGCCTGCGGGTGCACATCCCAACGCGGTCTCTGGGGCCGAGGGTGGCGGATGTCGCACACAATACCCTGCAACACCCGACACGCTTCCGGCCTTGACCGCTGCCATCGCGACCGACCCGCCCGACCGAGGGGCCGACGTGCTCGACGCGCAGGCGCTCGAGCGCCTGCGCGAGCTCGACCCGCGCGGCGAGAACCAGCTCGTCGAACGCGTGCTGCGCGCCTTCGAGTCCTCGGTGGCGCGCCTGCTGCCGCGGCTCGAGAGCGCCGACGCCGCCGGCGACCGTGCCGGCGTGCGCCACGTGGCCCACACGCTCAAGTCCTCGTCCGCCAGCATCGGCGCGATGCGCCTGTCGAGCCACTGCGCCAGTGTCGAGGCGCTGATCCGGGAAGGCGGCACCGACGAGGCCCTGAAACCGCCGCTGGCTCTGCTTCGATCCGAACTCGACCATGTGCTGCAGGCCATAAGATCGATGCTGGACCAGCCCCGATGATCAAGCATCCCGCGCTCAAGGACGACGACGATCTGCCCGGCCAGCCCCGCGTGCTGCTGGTGGACGACGACGAGGTCAACCTGCTGCTGACCTCGATCGCGTTGCGCGAGCGCGGGTTCGACATCACCGAGGCCACCGGCGGCGAACAGGCCATGCGCATCCTGACCGAGTGGCTGCCCGACGTGGTGGTGCTCGACGCGATGATGCCGGGGCTGGACGGCTTCGACACCTGCCGCAAGCTGCGCCACCTGCCCGGCTTCGAATCGCTGCCGGTGCTGATGCTCACCGGGCTGGACGACGATGCGTCGATCACGCGCGCCTACGAGGCGGGCGCGACGGACTTCTTCGTCAAGTCGACGCAGTGGAGCCTGCTGGCCGGCCGGCTGCGCTACCTGCTTCGCTCGGCGCGCACACGCCAGGAGCTGGAGCGCAACAAGTCGCGCCTGGCGCGCGCCCAGGACCTCGCCCGCATGGGCAGCTTCGACTGGAAGCGCGGCGACGGCGGGCCGGTGTTCTCCGCCGAGGGCCTGCGCGTGTTCGGCCTCGCGCCCAGCGAGGCGCTGCCGTTCCGCACCCTGCTGCGCATGCTGCCCAAGGAGGAGCGCAACGGGCTGATGACCGTGCTGCGCGAGGTCATCAAGCACAGCTCGGTGCTGGCCACCGACGTGCCGCTGACGCTGCTCGACGGCCGCCAGCGCATCGTGCACGTCGAGGCCGAGCCCGAGTTCAACGAGCACGGCAACCTGGTCGGCTACACCGGCATCGTGCAGGACGTGACCGATCGGCGCATGGCCGAGGACAAGATCAAGCACCTGGCCAACTTCGACGGCCTGACCGGCCTGCCGAACCGCCGCCAGCTGATCTGGCGCACCGAGCGCGCGCTCGAGCACGCGCGGCGCCTGGGCCACCAGGTGGCGCTGCTGCTGATCGACCTCGACCGCTTCAAGAACATCAACGACACGCTCGGCCACGGCTCCGGCGACGAGCTGCTGATGGAAGTGTCGCGACGGCTGCGCGCCTGCGTGCGCCACTCCGACCAGGTGATGGAGAGTTCGCTGGAGGCCATGGGCTCGCGCTCGCACCGCACGCTGGAGGCCGTGGGCCGGCTCGGCAGCGACGAGTTCGTCGCGCTGCTGCCGGAGGTCACCGACGAGAGCGACGCCGACCGCGTCGCCAGGCGCATCCTCGAGGCGATGCGCGAGCCCTTCTTCCTCGGTGGCCAGGAGTACTTCGTGACGGCCAGCGTGGGCATCGCGCTGTACCCGCGCGACGGCGTGACCATGGCCGACGTGCTGCGCAACGCCGACGTGGCGATGTATTCGGCCAAGTCCTCCGGCCGCAACGCCTCGGCGCTGTACAGCCCGATGCTGGCCGGCAAGGGGCGCGAGAAGCTCGACCTCGAGACGGCGCTGCACAAGGCGCTCGAGCGCGAGGAGCTGGTGCTGCACTACCAGCCCAAGATCGACGTGCGCAGCGCGCGCATGGTCGGGGCCGAGGCGCTGATGCGCTGGCGCCGCGCCGGCCAGCTGGTGCCGCCCGGCGAGTTCATCCCGCTGGCCGAGGAGACGGGCCTGATCAACTCGTTCTCCGAGTGGGCGATCGAGGAGGCGGCGCGCCAGGCGCAGGTCTGGCAGGAGAGCTTCGGTTTCGCCGACTCCATCGCCGTCAACCTGCCGAGCCGGCTGTTCGAGCGCACCGACCTGGTCGAGCACATCCACCGTGCGGTGACGCGCCACGGCGTGCCGCACCACGCGATCCAGATCGAGATCACCGAGACCGGCATCATGTCGGAGGGCAACACGATCCCCGTGCTGCACCGCCTCAACGAGATCGGAGTCGAGATCGCGATCGACGACTTCGGCACCGGCTATTCGTCGCTGGCCTACCTGGCCACGCTGCCGATCGCCGAGCTGAAGATCGACATCAGGTTCGTGCGCGACCTGGGCCTGACCCCGGCCAGCTCGGCGATCGTCAAGGCCATCATCTCGCTGGCACGTGCGCTCGGGCTGCGCGTGGTGGCCGAAGGCGTCGAGAGCCTGCGCCAGATGGAGTCGCTGCACCGCCTCGGCTGCAGCGTGATGCAGGGCTACCTGTTCAGCCGCCCGCTGCCGCCCGACGAGGTGGCCGACTGGCTGCAGCAGACCGTGCTGCCACGCAAGGCGCCTTGGATCGGCAAGGCCGGCGAACTCGACATCGCGGAGGCGCCTCGCGGCGCCGAGCTGCTGCCGAACCGCTTCAAGCCGGCCGGCTGATCCCTCCGTCACACCCCCATGGACACCTCACGCACCCCGGCTGCGCGCCCCGGTGCCGAGACGCAGCCGGCGCAGATCGCCAAGGCGGCGCTGCGGCGCCTCGTGCTCGACAAGCAGGAACCGACACCGGACAACTACGCGCGCGCCTACGCCCTCGAGGCCGGCGAACGCCCGAATGCCGCCAACGACGGCGCTGCGCTCGCCGCGCTGATCGGCAAGCTGGTGCGCGGCGTCGAGCGTGGCGGCCGCCACTGGACGGTGGCGCGGCGCAAGGAGAGTCTGCAGCGCGTGCTCGAGGGCAGCCGCAGCGACGCCAGGCGGCTGCAGCAGCGCCTGGCGCAGCTGGCGGCGAGCTGGGATTCGGACACGCCCGACACCGGTGTCGAGACGGAGCCCGCGCCGCTGGACGAGTTGCCACCGGCCGCCGCCGAGCCGGTCGTCGCCGGGGTGCCGCCCCTCGCGCTGAACCTCGCGGACGAGCGCCCGTGGAGTCGCATCGTCGACACGCTCGGCGACACCACGCGGCGGGCGCTGCCGCCGCAGGACGAGTCGGCCACGCAGCTCGCGCAGGCGCTCGGCACGCTGGTGGAACGGGTCGGACGCGAAGGTGCCTCGCTGCCGCTGGCCGAGGATCTCGAGGCGGTGTGCCGGCGTGCCGGCATCGTGCTCCAGCACCGCCACCACCTCGTCGACCAGCTCGGCGCGCTGTGCCAGGAGCTCACCGCCAGCCTGACCGACCTGGCCGAGGACGACAGCTGGGCCAAGGGCCAGTGCGACGCGATGCGCGTCAAGCTCGACGAAGGGCTGACGGCGCGCGGCGTGAAGGCGGTCAGCGCACTGCTGCGCGACACGCGCGAGCGCCAGGGCGCGCTGCGCGCCGAGCGCGAGAAGGCGCGCGAGGCGCTGAAGACGCTGATCAACCGCATGCTCAGCGAACTGGGCGAGCTGGGTTCGCAGACCGGCCGCTTCCACGAGAGCGTGGGCCGCTACGCCGACGTGATCGAGAAGGCCGATTCGCTGGAGAGCCTGGCCGGCGTGGTGCGCGAGATGGTCGAGGAAACACGCACCGTGCAGGCCCTGGTGCAGCAGACGCAGTCGCGGCTTCAGGAAGAGCATGCGCGGGCCAGCGAGCTGACCTCGCGCGTCAACGAGCTGGAGAGCGAGCTGCGCCGGCTGTCGACCGAGGTCTCGACCGACCAGCTCACGCAGATCGCCAACCGCCGCGGGCTGCTGCAGGCCTTCGAGGCGGAGCGCTCGCGCGTCGAGCGCGAGGGGGCGGCACTGGCCGTCGGCCTGCTCGACATCGACAACTTCAAGCGCCTGAATGACGAGCTCGGGCACTCCGCCGGCGACGAGGCGCTGCGCTCGCTGGCCGCGGTGGTGAGCAAGAGCCTGCGGCCGAGCGACATGGTGGCGCGCTACGGCGGCGAGGAGTTCGTGGTGCTGCTGCCGGCCACGCCGGTGGACGAGGGCCAGCAGATCCTGACGCGGCTGCAGCGCTCGCTGTCGGGCGGCCTGTTCATGCACGAGCAGAAGCAGGTCTTCGTGACCTTCTCGGCCGGGGTCACCGCCTACCGCGCCGGCGAGAGCATCGAGGCGGCGCTGGAGCGCGCCGACCAGGCACTCTACGAAGCCAAGCGCACGGGCAAGAACCGCACGTGCATCGGCTGAGCCGAGCGGTGAGGCTGGCCGCTACTTCGGGAAGCTGTCCTTCAGACCGGTGATCTTGTTGAACACCGGCTTCGCGGCGGTGTGATCGACGCGGTCGGTGACAAAGTAGCCGTGCCGTTCGAACTGCACGCGTACGTCCGGCGCCAGGCCGGCCAGTGAAGGTTCGAGGTACCCCGTCACCACGCGCTTGCTCGCCGGGTTCAGGCTGGCCTTGAAGTCGCGGCCGCCGGCATCGGGCTGCGGCTCGGTGAACAGGCGGTCGTACAGGCGCAGTTCGGCCGGCACGGCGTCGTGCACGCCCACCCAGGTGATCGTGCCCTTGACCTTGACGAGGTCCGCGCCCGGCGTGCCGCTGCGCGTGTCGGGCACGATGGTGGCGAACACCTCGGTGACTTCGCCTGCGTCGTTCTTGGCGCAGCCGGTGCACTCGACCACCAGGCCGTACTTGAGCCGCACCCTGTTGCCGGGGAAGAGGCGGAAGAAGCCCTTGGGCGGCGTCTCGGCGAAGTCGTCGCGCTCGATCCACACCGAGGGGCCGAGCCCGAAGCGGCGTTCGCCGAGCTCGGGCCGCTGCGGATGGGCCGGGGCGTGGCAGGGCTCCGTGGCGGCAGTGCCGAACACCTCGCTCCAGTTGGTCAGCGTGAGCTTGAGCGGATCGATCACCGCCATCGCTCGCGCCGCCTTGCCTTCGAGGTCGTCGCGCAGCGCGATGTCGAGGCTGGCGTAGTCGGTCCAGCCGCCGGCCTTGCTGGTGCCGGCGCGCTCGCACATCAGGCGGATCGCCTCGGGCGTGTAGCCGCGGCGGCGCAGGCCGACGATGGTGGGCATGCGCGGATCGTCCCAGCCGTCGACGATCTTCTCGTCGACCAACGCCTTCAGCTTGCGCTTGCTGGTGATCACGTAGGTCACGTTCAGCCGCGCGAACTCGTACTGGTGCGGCCGCGGCTGGGCGAGCAGGCCGAGCCGGCACAGCGTGTCGAGCAGCCAGTCGTAGAACGGCCGCTGGTCCTCGAACTCCAGCGTGCAGATGCTGTGGGTGATCTGCTCCAGCGCATCCTCGATCGGGTGCGCGTAGGTGTACATGGGGTAGATGCACCAGCGGTTGCCGGTGTTGTGGTGCTCGGCGTGCTTGATGCGGTAGATGGCCGGGTCGCGCAGGTTGATGTTGGGCGAGGCCATGTCGATCTTCGCGCGCAGCACCATCGCGCCGTCGGCGTGCTTGCCGTCGCGCATCTCGCGGAAGCGCGCCAGGTTCTCCGCCGGCGTGCGGCTGCGGAACGGGCTGTCGGTGCCGGGCGTGTTGAAGTCGCCGCGGTTGGCGCGCATCTGCTCGGGCGTCTGCTCGTCGACGTAGGCCAGCCCCGCCTCGATCAGCGCCTCGGCAGCGCGGTACATGAAGTCGAAGTAGTTGCTGGCGTAGTAGAGGTGATCGACGCCACCCACCTTCCAGTCGAAGCCCAGCCACTTCACCGCATCCAGGATGGAGTCGACGTACTCCTGCTCCTCCTTCTCCGGATTGGTGTCGTCGAAGCGCATGTGGCAGATGCCGCCGTACTCGGCCGCCAGCCCGAAGTTCAGCGTGATGCTCTTCGCGTGGCCGATGTGCAGGTAGCCGTTGGGCTCCGGCGGGAAGCGGGTGCGGATGCGCGCGGTGTCGACCGGCGCGTCCGCATGGTGGGCCGCGTCGCCCGGCGTGCCGGCGAAGCGGCGCTGCGCGTAGGTGCCCTGTTCGAGGTCGCGCTCGACGATCTGGCGCAGGAAGTTGCTGGCTTTGGGGCTGTCGTCGGAGGGCGCTGAACTCATGCGGTGATTCTATCGACGCGGTCTGATCGCGATCCCCCGTCGGAGGGACACCGCGGCAACATGTCTTTACCTTGAATCGTCAACGAGCCCCCCCCGGCCGGCCGTTGTCGGCATCAGGTGCGCAAGGCTTGCGCGCCGCCCAAGGAGAAATCGCATGAACAAGTCCCTGATTGCCGCTGTCGCCACCGCCGCCTCGCTGCTGGCCGCCGGCGCCGCACGGGCCGGCGACGTCCACTGGTCGATCGGCATCAACCTGCCGCCGGTCGGCACCGTGATCTCCAATGCGCCGGTGTACGCACCGCCGCCGGTGGTCTATGCGCCGCCGCCGGTCGTCTACGCGCCGCCGCC
>Ga0073934_10005225_pt1 | contig 20382 bp, 26 predicted proteins | sample LarsenN4metaG_FD_76834 | JGI IMG/M metagenome (GOLD analysis project Ga0073934, IMG submission 76834) | Hot spring sediment bacterial and archeal communities from British Columbia, Canada, to study Microbial Dark Matter (Phase II) - Larsen... ... | reverse complement strand
GGAACAGGGATGGTTTCCTTAATCCCTGCCGCGATCACGGAGGAAGAAGCCTGGGCCATCATCAACTATGAACGGAGCTTCTGCAAGGGCGAATAGTTGCGGAGACCCTTCGAGTTCTAGTGAGTCCAAAGCAAGGGTGGGGAGGCAACTCTCCACCCTCTTTTTTGGCTATCAGCCCGTAAGAATCGGCACCTCTCTCCAATCCCCATCCGCGTTCTTGTCCACTTGGCTAACCCCACATATTCCTTCCATATCTAAGAAATTGGGCTCGGATGCCCGCATTGATCTCCTCCCCCCCAGTTGGGGGGATCGTACCGATTCGCGTTTAAGAGGTGTTTTGGGGATTGCGTCACAGACACAAAAAAGGGTAGAGTCCGCGCGTTAGCCCAACGTCGCAAGCTAACTCAATCGAGGTGACAACCACCAAGAGCCGTCGGTTTTCATAAATAGGAGGGCGACTATGTACAGCCTATGGCCGTGGGTGAAGTGCCGAGTACAAGCGGCAACAGTCGCGCTTGTGCTTGGGGCAACGGGAATCATGTCCAGTATTGCAACTGATAGGAGTTATGCCGGAGAGACTGCTCTACCGCCGGGCGTCGAGGCAGCGGATATCGAATACAATGGTCGTATTGCTGTCAACGGGGACCCAGCCACGGTGAAGATTGCCACTCCGAATAAGAATGGCGTGATGGTCTTCGACGGCACAGCCGGCCAGCGAATCAATATCGGCTTCAGCGGTGTCACCCTCACACAGTTTTACGTTTCAGTCTATCGGCCTGATGGCGGGACGGTGCCCAGACATGTCTCCGCAGTGAGGAACTATTATGCGACTATGGGCGAGCGGCCACTTTCCTCACAAACAAAGGTGCATACGTCCATGGCAGCCTACCAGTTTTCAACCGATTCGGCGGCCACGATCTCTTCCAGTGAGGTGAACGGCGCAAGCGTTGATCTTGAGGAATTGCCGGTGACGGGGACCTATACAATTTTCTTCGACCCGCTCAGTAACTATACGGGAAGTTTCAAAATCACGGTGTCAAGCGAGCTTAGCGGTGAGATTGTCCCTCACGGTTCAGCTGTAGTGGCCAATATCAATCGGATCGGGCAGAAGGCCCGTTATAAATTCTCGGGAGAAAGCGGCCAAACGGTGAGTTTACAATTAAGTGACGTGACGATCCGAAGCGGGTACGTCTCTATTGTTGCTCCGGATGGAAGTTTGTTAGGCAAGCCGGTCTCGTTTGTCTCTGGAACCGGTGCTATGATTCCGGGACAGGTGCTTCCGGCTTCCGGAACGTATGCTGTCTTGGTTGAATCGGATCTGAGTTACACCGGAAAACTGAAGCTGGCGCTTTATAACGCCCCCGACTTAACCGGCACGATCATGATTGACCAAGGAACCGTGACACCGAACCTGACCGTACCGGGTCAACGGGCGCGCTATACATTTAACGGGACGGAAGGGCAATGGGTGAATGTCGGTCTTACCGGGGTGTCCATTCCCATGACTACTGTGGCCATACTAAGACCGGATGGCAGTAAGTGGGAATCGACCACAGTTGGTCCTAGTGGCGGCAGTCTGGATCCTTTGACGGCTCTGCCGGCAACCGGAACTTACACCATCGCCGTGGAGCCGGTGAGTAACTATACCGGCAGCATGACGATCACCCTGTCCACTCCCGTCACGGGTACGATCGCAATCGATGGAGCCTCAGTGCCGGTCAATCTGAACAAGGTGGGCCAGACGGCACGGTATACGTTCAATGGCAAGGCTGGGCAATGGGTGAATCTCGGCCTTACGTCGGTGAGCATTACATCCAGCGCGGTCACGCTTCTGACATCAGATGGAACCATCCTTGCGTCAACGGCTGTGGGTACGGCTGGCGGGGGTCTCGAAGATCAAAACCCCTTGCCGACCACCGGCACGTACACGGTTCTCATCGACCCTGTCGGCAGCTACACCGGAAAAATGACCTTGACTCTCTCGACCGAGGTTTCGGATTCATTAAGGATGAATGCGGCCCCTAGGTCAATCACGATCAGCCGACCGGGCCAGAATGGGCGCTATACGTTTACAGGCAACGCGAATCAACAGGCCACGATCAAGGTCACCAACAATAAGCTTGGCACTGTGACCGTGAATCTCTATAGCCCGAATGGCATCCTGCTAGCTGGGATGACGAGTTCAGCATCGAGCTTTGACCTCAACCCTGTCACATTGACTTCAGCAGACACGTACACGGTCACCATCAATCCTGCGCTGACTGAGACAGGAAGTATTCAACTACAAGTAACCAGTCCATAGAAGCGGAGTTCTACAGAGGCAAGTCAGCGCCTCTGCTAAGACCGTTTGAAAGGAGGGTGGGGAGGCAACTTCCCACCCTCTTTTTTGTGCGAAGGTATGATGGGCCAATGCATCGATCAAGGGGTTGCGCAGTAGGCTCGCCAGCGCCCGGAGTGGTACACATCAAGTAGGGATCACTGCAACCTCTACTGAAACCATGGGCGGTTCAAAAGGGATTAGTCCCCGTGAACACGGTTGACGGATGACGCATCGCCACACTCACGCTGCAGATGATGTTGGAGGGTAAAGCATAGCTGGGCGACGGAAGAGACGCCTGGCACACGCGCTTTTCTCAGCGGCCATTTCTTGGCGATCGCCGATCTTGACGACGAGGATGTCGGGAGTCAGCCCGCTTGAGGTTCAAGACAGTTGCTGACCCCCCAACGAGTTGCCGCTCCTTACTGACCTGGGCGGACGTATAATGCTTCGTCTCCCCAGGCTTTCTTGATCTGCGCGGCGTGCATTGCTTCGTCATGGCTCATAGGAGCCGTACAGTAAGCCTCGCCACGACAGATCACATAAGGTCGTTTGGCACAGCCCAAGACTCCAGTACCGAAAATCAGTACGCAGCCAACTAAGAGGAGCCTCATACCGCACCTCCTTTTGTGAGGAACCCGCGTCAATGCTCGCCCAGATCTACAAGGTAGCTCGCAGGTGCTGTGGAGCAGTATCCTACGTTGGAGTCAAGAACCCGCCCTACTGGGCATGGCACTCACATGTTGGATTCGTAAAGAATTGTCGGCAAGCAAAAGAAGGGTGGGATTGAGTTGCACCCGATCCCGTTGATCGAGCTGACGCTCTTTGGGGTGTTCGATGGCTTCTTTTTTGTCACCATGTCTTACCTCATGGGCTTTCTTACGATGAATAACGATTAAGTGACTACTGAGATGTTTCGTATTTGTACGCGGAGTACCTCATTCAAACACCGACGCATCACTCCTGAAAATATCAGCAATATCTGTCTCTTCTCAGTCTTTGTCAAGGTGACATTTGTCCCCTGTAAACATGACCTCGGGGGATTGCCTAGTGTCTCATGGGAAAGATATTAGGGCGTTTCTGACGAAGTGAGCAAAGGAAGTGTGGTGAGGACGAGCGGTGCGGCTGGGTTGCTCGGCTTGAGTTGGGGAAGGATCAATGGCCGTTGGTCCTGATTGAACTGTGTCTTTGCCGCCCAGGCGACTTTTTGGCGCACGTAGCCGGCGAGTTCTCCGAATGTGACGGTCCCGCTGCGGTTGGTATCGGCATCGCATCGTAATCTGTTCACGAGCTGGTAAGTGAACCCAGAAGTTGTGAGTAAATCTCGTATTATGGATGTCCGGCTTAGTCTGAGGCGACGGCTATTGCCCTAACATCTAACATATGGCATGGCTACGAATGCTGCTGAGACGTTCTGACTATGGTAAGCTCCGGGAAGCTAGGAGATCCAGCCGTGCCCACGAATCGGATCGAAATAAATTCCAAAGTCATGATGGGCAAGCCCGTCATCCGCGGGACGCGCATTCCCGTCGAGCTGATTTTCCGAAAGCTTAGAGAGGGGGCGACCGAAGCCGACCTTCTCGACGCCTACCCTCGCCTGACCAAGGCCGATATCCAAGCTGCTATCAGCTATGCTGCCGACACCGTGGCGTATGAAGAAACGGTGCTGGTGGGTGTACCTCCCGCTCGTAAACGAGCCAAACGTTAGGCTGTGCGTTTTCTCGCCGACGAAAGTTGCGATTTCGCCGTGGTTCGGGTTCTTCGATCTGCTGGCCATGACGTGCTCGCGGTTGCAGAAATTGGCTGCTGGTTTGGACGATACCGCCGTTATGGACATTGCGGTTCGCGAAGAGCGTCTCCTCCTGACGGAGGATAAGGATTTTGGCCGCCTCGTCTACGCCTACTCACAACAGTCCAGTGGCGTCATCTTTATCCGATATCCCGCTCTTGCCCGCCGGACACTTCCAAAGGCAATCACGGCTCTCATATCGTCAAAAAACGCAAGCAGACTTGAGCGCAAGCTTCACAGTGATGAGCCCTGGGCGTGTTCGGATCGGTGGGCGCGTACGGTAAGGGGTTGTAACAGTCTGAGAATGCTTACGGCGCTTCGGAAGAGGTAAGCGAAGGCAGTGCGGTCAGGACGAGCGAGGCGGCTGGGTCGTCCGGCTTGAGTGGTGGAAGGAGCAAGGGCCGTTGCTCTTGATTGAACTGAGTCTTCGCCGCCCAGGCGACTTTTTGGCGCACGTAGCCGGCGAGTTCTCCAAATGTAACGGTCCCGCTGCGGTTGGTGTCGGCCTCGCCTCGGAGGCCTTTCAAAAGGTAGTAGGTGAACAGGCTATGATGGTGCTGGTCGTCTTCCAGTCCCTTCGTCAAGCCTTCGCCCCCGATCAGTCCAACCGTATTCCCTCCGCCGAATTCCCAATGTGGTGAAGCGGTCTTCCCCTTGGCATCGCCGCGCAGTCTGGATACCATGCCGTCGAACAAGAAGAAAACCTGTTTGGCCTTGAGCCTCGCAACGGCGGATTCTAGATCATTGAGTGGGTAGAGTCGCGTCGAATCCGTAGCACTCCCATCATAGGGGGCCAGCAAGATATCGCCGGTCGGCGTCACCATTGCCTGTCCCGAAAAATAGACGATCACGACGGCATCCTTGGCCGCATGCTGTGGCAGCCAGCCGAACAAGGCCTCGTGGAGATCGGCACGGAGAGCCTTCTGGTTTTGCAATAGTCGGATATTGGACGAAGGCACGCCGCCGAGCGATTGAAAATAAGCCGCGACGGTCTCCGCATCCGTCGCGGCGTAGCGGCGTGGCGTGAGTGTGGGGTCGCGATAGGCACCGACTCCGATCGAGACGAGGAAGGTCTGAGGCTGGTGAAAGCCCAGCGCCGGAGCGGGGATTTGGTTCACGTCGTCCGTGCCGGTACCAGCCGGCTGAAGGGTGAACGAAAGGGTTTGGGACGGAGCCGCGGGTCCTCTTGGTTCGGCGACTGCCACCTGGATCGCGGCTGGTTGGGTCTGCTTGGTTGGGGGGAGCGTGGCGATAAACTCGAGGGACTTGGTTTGGCCTGGCTGCAGAGGCGGAACCTTCAATGTTGGAGCGGGAAACCGTTCGATGATCGCTGGAGTTCCGGTGAGCGAAGCCGAAGCCTGTTCAATGACGCTCGTGCCCGTGTTGACGATATCCACGCGCACGCGGACGTGCTCGCCTCCTTCAAAAATCAGGTTGCTGTTTTCGTCGAGGAGCGTCGCCTTGAATTGAAGATCCGGCGACGCTGAAGCCGAAGGCGCGCCCGGCTCCATCGAAGCAGTAGGTTCCTGGCCTCCGGCCGCGAGCCTGGCATTCAGAGAGACACGGGTGGCAAAATCGATGACCGTGTCGCGGATGAAGGGCTCGATAAGATAATTACAGTTCTTCGCGAGCTGCTCAAGCCGGAGGCGTTCCTGTCGGGTGACTTTGATGTCTGTTTGCCGGAGCAACGTCCCCGCTCGGTCGTAGATGCGGGCGATGGCATTGAGTTGGATGGTCGCCGGGGCGCGGTCGTACAACGCTTCTTTATTGAGGTCAAATGACGACTCGACGAGATCCACCTGAACGATATAATCAGGTACGGAAGTATCGCCGGTGTCCTCGTCAACCGTCGTGGTGAATGTTCGATGAAGTCCTCCCCGTAAGGCTTCCTGCAGCCGATCGCCCAGAGGAATTTCCTGGATGTGTCCACAGGAATCGCTGTAGCGAAGCGTCAGGTCTTTCATCGAGGAGGGAAGATCCAGCTTGGCACTGGCAGGTAAGGGGTCCCCCAGGGGAGGAAATTCGAGATGTTTCACGCAAGCGGGAAGAAAGAGGAGCGCACAGCCTATCCATGCTTCTGCAACATACCCCCTACGTTTGAACGGTTTTCTCGGGATCAACGCCTGGCCTATGTGACAATCTCGGCCCGCCACGGTACTGGAAACATTAGGTGAAAGCAACCGCGAGAGACGAGGGACTTTTCCTCTTTGAAGCCTGTAGAATGAGTGGTGTAAGATGAAGTGTTCAATCCGTGTAGATGCTCGTTTCCACTAGTACTCTTAGTACTCTCGATGAGAGTCACATTCTGGAGGAATTCGGATATGGGAAACTGGAGTCAGCAAGCGACGAAGATGTTTATCGGCAGCGGACTGATTGTGTGGGCTCTTGCCGGAAGTGGATGCGTCTCATCCGCCTCAGCCGCAGGAGTGCCTCCAGCGTGGGCTCAAGGCTTTTCGGAGATTGTGAAAAAGACCACTCCGGCCGTCGTGAATATTGCCGTGACGGGCGGGGGAGAAGGGAGTCGCAGACGAGGGATGCCCCCTAACCCATTTGGAACCCCTCCACCCCCTGGGGATGAGCCGGGAGGAGGAGAAGGGCCGACCCCACCGCCGATTCCGCATGGGCCGCCCATGCCGCATGGTCGTCCGGATCAGAGTGCGGGATCCGGTGTCATTTTGGATTCCAATGGGTACATCGTGACCAACAATCATGTCGTTGAAGGAGCCAGCCAGATTACGGTGACCCTCAGCGATCGGCGCGAGTTTACGGCGAAGGTGGTGGGCACCGATCCGAAGACGGATTTGGCGGTCATCAAAATCGACGCCAAGGATCTGCCGTCGCTGAAATGGGCTGAATACGAAAAGTTACAGGTGGGTGATCTTGTGCTGGCGGTTGGAAGTCCGTTCGGCCTGAGTTCGACCGTCACGTTGGGCATCATCAGCGCCCTTGGGCGTGGAAATGTCGGCATCGCGGACTACGAAGATTTCATTCAGACCGACGCAGCCATCAATCCGGGAAATTCTGGCGGTGCGCTGGTCAACATGAATGGAGAGCTGATCGGGATCAACACCGCGATCTTCTCGCGGACCGGCGGATCGGAAGGGATCGGGTTTGCGATTCCGAGCAGCATCGCGCTCGATATCGTGGACAGTCTGCAAAAAACGGGCAAGGTCGTGCGCGGATGGATGGGCGTCGCGATCCAGGAAATTACGCCGGCCTTGGCGAAATCGTTCAAGCTTCCGGAGCAGCGGAAGGGTGTGTTGATCAGCGATGTCAATGAAAACGGCCCTTCCTATGCCGCGGGAGTGAAGCGAGGGGACGTCGTCGTGGCATTTAACGGCAAGGAGGTGCAGAGTGTCAGTCAGCTGCGCAACCTCGTGGCGAGAACGATGGTAGGCAAAGACGCGCAGGTCAAGGTCTTGCGCGATGGCAAGGAACAGTTGATCACCGTGAAGGTGGCCGAACGCCCCTCGGATGAAATGCTGGCCAAGAAAGAACCGACGCCGCCCAAGGACACGGGAGAAACGATGAAACTTCCGGACAATGTGCTCGCGTCGTTGCGTGTCCAAACCTTGGATAATGCGTTGATGAGTCAGTTGAACATTTCCTCGAAGACGGTCGGAGTCGTTATCACGTCGGTGGAGCCGGGTGGACCGGCAGAGGCAGCGGGCCTCCAACGTGGTGATGTGATCCAAGAAGTCAATCACGAGACCGTCAAGACGCTCAGCGATTATCAAAAGGCCGCAGAAAAGATCAAGAAAGACGAGCTTGCCGTACTGTTGGTCAATCGACAAGGCAACAGCCTGTTTGTGGCGATTAATCCGAGGTAGGGGAAGGAACGGGTCGGTCGATTGATCTGTCGATCGGTGGAATACCGTAACTGCGATCTTTGCATCGTCAGAGGGGCGGGTTCTCATCGTTGCGAGGGCCTGTGCTGAACAAGCTGAATCGGTGGCTGCAGGATTCGATCTTCAAGCCGCTGGAAGACAAGAAGATGCCGGTCATGGAGCACCTTGTGGAGTTCCAGGTCCGGCTTACCCGTGCCGTGATCGTCCTGGCGGTCATTTTCGTGGGGACGTTTTTTTATGCCGACGCATTGGTGAAGTGGCTGCGCGTTCCACTCCAGAACATGTTCGTGCCCAGCAAATTGACATGGGAGCCTACCGATTTACCGACCGTGCCGTTTGTCTTCCTCGCCCCGGCCGAGGCGCTGTGGCAAAACGTCAAGGTCGCGGGGTTGTTTGCGGTCGTGCTTGCCATGCCCTATCTCTTGTTTGAGATCTGGAGGTTCATTGTTCCTGGCCTTCACGCTCAGGAGCGACGGTTTGTCGGGCCGTTTGTCTGTGTGAGCACGTTGGCGTTCTACGCCGGGGTCGGATTCTCATTTTTCTTCGTGCTTCCATTCGCCTTGAATTTTTTGATTTCGTACGGGGTGAACGCCGGGTTCGTGCCGCAGATCTCGATCGCCCAATATGTCGGTTTTTCCCTGTGGTTTTTGATGGTGTTTGGGCTGATCTTTGAGGTGCCGTTGGCGCTCACGCTCATGGCCAAGCTGGGCTGGGTTGATGCGCCGTTCTTGATCCAGTATTGGAAGTGGGCGTTGTTGGGATCGTTTATCATCGCGGCGATCCTGACTCCCACGCCCGACCCATTCAACCAAACTCTTATGGCCGGACCCATGTTTCTTCTCTACTGGGTCGGTATCTTCGGCGCGAAGTTCTTTGGTAAAAAGACAGCTGCTGACAGTCATCAAGCAGGAGTTCCGACGGTCGCCATGGCCGGAGTCGGGGCCGGAGGGGCCGCGTCGGGTATGTCGATGCCGAAATCGTCCGGTGAGGACTATGTCGGAGTTCCCGGCGGACGACACCGCTGACGACAGGGCGATCGACTGAAATAGTGGGAGAAAAGAAATCTCATGGCTCGTGAACTCAATGTCATCAACAGTAACAATGGAAGCGAGGATGCCTGCACCTATTTGTGGGCTTGTGCCATCTGCGACGAAAACGAGCGGTGCCAAAAGGATAAAGAAGGCCATAGCCGATGGCTGGTCGCCAAGCGGATGGAGCGCATCGAGCACAAAGTGCTCATCATGAGCAATAAAGGTGGTGTGGGAAAGAGCACGTGCACCACCAACATCGCGGTGAGTCTTGCGCTTAAAGGATGGCATGTCGGCATCTGTGACATGGACATTCATGGTCCCAACATTCCGAAAATGGTCGGTGCGGAAGGTCAGAAGCTCAAGATCAGCACCTCCGGCGGGATCATTCCCTTCCAAGCCTACAATTTGAAGATCGCCTCGATGTCGTTTCTACTGCAGAACTCGGATGATCCTATTATTTGGCGAGATGCCTACAAGTACGAATTCATCAATCAGCTGCTCGGGGGAGTGGATTGGCAGGATTTGAATTTTCTCCTGATCGATCTTCCTCCGGGAACCGGGAACGAGTCGGTCACGACGATCGATCTGCTCGGCCACGTCAGCGGTGCGGTCATCGTCACGACGCCGCAAGAGGTTGCCCTTCTGGATTCACGGAAGTCGGTCACCTTTTGCAAAGACAGTGAGGTGCCGATCATCGGCATCGTGGAAAACATGAGCGGGTTGGAGTGCCCGCACTGTCATCACCATATCGATGTGTTCAGGAAAGGCGGCGGCGAAGCTTCGGCGCTCGACATGGGAGTCCCATTTTTGGGACGGATTCCGCTCGACCCGGAGGTGGTCACACAATCCGACGCGGGTGAACCCTTTGCATTGTTCAACTCCGACACGCCGACGGCGGAAGCCTACCACCGTATTGCCAATCAGGTTGAAGCTTTCTGTAAAAAAGGCGCCTCGTTACTGAAAGTGGGGCGACCAATTGCTGGACCGTTGAAGGGAGTCAGTCAGTGAAAGCCGGGGAGGCCATGACCGGATTGACCCTACTGGACGATGCGCAAAAGATTGTCCTCGATGCCGCGCCTGTGTTGGGTCTTGAAAAGATCTCGATTCTGGACGCCTTAGGTCGTGTCCTGGGAGAAGACATTGTCGCTGAGCGCGACAATCCGCCATGGGATAACTCCGCCATGGATGGGTTTGCCGTCAGATGGGAGGATATCAAACAGGAGCAAGCCATTCAGAAACCGGTCACGCTCTCGGTCATCGAGGATGTTCCCGCCGGGACGATGCCGTCCAAAACAGTCGGTTCCGGTCAGGCTATCCGCATCATGACCGGGGCTCCGATCCCCCGAGGGGCGGATACGGTGCTGAAGGTTGAAGATACGGAACATACACCTGATTCGGTCCGTGTATTTAAGGCGGAGCCCAAAGGCGCCAACATCAGGCCGCAGGGTGAGGATGTCAAGAAAGGGGACTGCATCATCGCGAAAGGCACCAGAATGCGTCCCGGTGAGGTTGGGATGTTGGCGATACTCGCAAAGTCGTTGGTGTTTGTCTATCAGCAGCCGCGAGTGGCGATTCTGTCGACCGGTGACGAGTTGGCTGACTTGGACGAGCGGTTCAGCGAGGAGAAGATCATCAATTCGAACAGCTATGGGATCGCGGCGGCTGTGCAGGAAGCGGGGGGGATTCCGCTCTTGCTTGGTATCGCGCGTGATACGCCAATGGCTCTAAAAGAGAAGATTTCGCAGGGGTTGAATGCCGACATGGTGGTGTTGTCCGGTGGGGTCTCGATGGGGGACTATGATTTCACCAAAGCGGTGTTCCGCGAGCTCGGCGCCGAAATGAACTTTTGGAAACTCGCCATCCGACCCGGTCAGCCCCTGGCTTTCGGGAAGATCCAGGGCAAGCTCGCCTTCGGTCTTCCGGGCAATCCGGTCTCATCGATGGTGACCTTCGAGCAGTTGGTTCGACCGGCATTACTCAAAATGAGTGGGTGTCGGAGCTATGGACGTCCGGTGGTTCAGGCCATCTTCCAGGAACGATTTTCCAAGCGGGCTGATCGGCGGCACTTCCTGCGCGGCATTCTCACGCGGGAAGACGGTGTTTTCAAGGTTCGAACGACCGGAGATCAGGGTTCCGGTATTCTGACGTCTATGGTCAAGGCCAATTGCCTCATCGATGTGCCGGTGGAAGTTGAAAAGCTGAATCCTGGCGATGAAGTCTCGGTCCAGTTATTGAACGGTGAAGCGTGGCCTCAGTCCGCCGAACAGACACACTCCGGTGGACATCGTCTCTCCTGTTGCTGAACAAAAGACTCAACGGTCACGGTATGTCTATCCCCATCGTTTCGTTTATCGGTCGGTCGAACAGCGGGAAAACGACGTTGATCGAACGCGTCATTCCCGAGTTGGTCAAGGCCGGGTATCGCGTGGCGACGGTGAAACATGCCGGCCACGGGTTTGACCTGGATACGGAAGGGAAGGATAGTTGGCGCCATAAACGTGCCGGTGCCGGTAGTGTCGTGGTCGTCTCGAAGGGAAGCCTCGCGTTGTTTGCCGATGTCTCCGAACAGCTGAAGGTGGAGGAAGTGCGTGATCGTTTCTTGGACGCCTCCTACGACCTCATCATCGCCGAAGGGTGGAAAAGCGAAGGGTATCCGAAGGTCATCATCGTTCGTGATCAGCTTGGTGAAATTTCCTACTCTCCCGACGGCCTCTTGGCGGTGGTCTCCGACAAGCCGATCGATCTTCCTGTGCCGGTGCTGCACTTGGACGATGTGGAAGGGGTCGCCGGTCTCTTGATCAAGCAGTTCCCTCTTAGACGCCCGGCGCATGAGCAGGACGTCTAAGGCCACGTTGGCGCTGACCCTCGTGATCGGAGCGATCGCTCTGGTGGGAATCGCGTTACCGCTGACCGATCAGCCGACGTTCTGTGCAGGATGCCACACGATCGCTCCTTCCTATGAAAGCTGGGCCAAGTCTTCTCATAAGGAAGTGACCTGTGTTGCCTGTCATGTGAGGCCGGGTGTGCAAGGCTGGTTCTCCGACAAGGTCTTGGCGGGAGTCAGAGATGCAGCCATATACGTATTTGGCACGCCCACCGACGCGCACAATCTCAAGACAAAGGTGGATTCCGGAGTCTGTCTCAGTTGCCATCGTCATATTCTTCGTGTGTCCGAGACGGCGCCGCGCGATCTTCCGTCACCGGTGAAAGAGGTGGGGCTGGTCATGGGCCATCGCCAGCATATGGACGCGTTCAAGGCTCGTGGACAGGATGAGGGATGTACGACGTGCCATGCCGGCGTCGTGCATGATGAGCCCATCAAGGGGTATCCGATCGTCATTCCGCGCGGACATGTATCCACCGACAGCCGACCTTGGTATCCGGCTCATCCGGAAGGTTCCTACCTCCGCGCGAGGGCGCTCAACGACTGTTTCCGCTGTCATGATGGGAAGACACAGTATGGCGGGAAAACGTTGGACCGGAAATGCGAGACCTGCCATATTCCGGAGAAGATCAGCGGGGCCTTGTTATTCAACTGACCGACCGAATTCGTCAACGTGATGGCTACCCCAGTCCTACAAGTGTCCGGTCTGACCAAGCGGTTCGGCGACTTTACCGCGGTCAATGGAGTGTCTTTTGAGATCAGGCCGGGAGAGATTCTGGGGCTCTTGGGGCCGAACGGAGCGGGAAAGACCACCACCATTCAGATGCTATTGGGACTCGTGACTCCTACGGCCGGCTCGATTCATATGTTCGGGCTGGATCTCTCGACCCATCGTGAGGAGATTCTGCAGCAGGTCAACTTTTCGTCGACCTACATCTCCCTGCCCCAGTCGCTCACGGTAGAAGAAAATTTATGGGTCGTTGGGCGTCTCTATGGGATGTCGGAGATGGCTCGGCGCGTGAACGACATCGTCAAGAAACTGGAGATGGAGGAGTTCCGGGGAAAGATTACCCGCAAGCTGTCGTCGGGCCAGATGACGAGACTGACCTTGGCGAAGGCGTTTCTAACCGAACCGCGCATCCTCTTTCTCGACGAGCCGACGGCGAGTTTGGACCCCGATATCGCTTACAAAATCAGATCGTTACTCAAAGAAGAGCGGCGATCATCCGGTCTGAGTATTCTCTACACGTCACATAATATGCGTGAAATGGAAGAAATGTCGGATCGCATTATTTTTCTTCAACGCGGCCGCATCGTGGCAGAGGGAACGGCTCAGGACATTATCAACCGGTTCGGGAAGGCGGATCTGGAAGAGGTCTTCTTGAAGTTTGCACGGGAGCAGAGACAGGCCGCATCGTGACAAAGCTATTGATCGAGAGTTGTGCCGGATTCTTTACGGGAGGGCTTGCTCTCAGTGCGGCCTGGGGTCTCTTTTGGTTGGCGATCAGTCTGGTCGGTCGGATCCGAGGTACCTGCGGCTGGCGTATTGTATTCATGAGCCTGGTGGGAGGGGGTGTGCCGCTTGTTTTGGCGATTGCTCTTGTGTGGGGGATAGGTGGACTTGAACGTATGACATCCGTATTTGCCGTGGGATTCCTGGGGATGCCGACGGTGTTGACGGGCCTGTGGTTGCGGCGGATGCCAGACGGGCAACGGGCCGGGACGCATCTGGCAGCGGGGGCTCGGCATCTCATGGAGGACCTTCTCGGTTCGCATCAGGGATGCGGCGGCTGTGACGATAGACATGATCACAGGGCATGCCGATGAAACTGCACCGCATCACGGCATTAATCGTCAGGCATTTGTACCTCTATCGACGCAGTTTGCCTCGCATTATGGAAATCTTTTACTGGCCGTTCCTGGATCTCGTGATTTGGGGGTTTATCACGCTCTATCTCGCCCGATACCAGAGCCAGGTTCCTGGATTCGTCACCTTTTTTTTGGGCGCGTTGATCCTCTGGGATATGTTGTTCCGATCTCAACAGGGGATCACGATTTCCTTTCTCGAAGAGCTCTGGGCGCGTAACCTGATGAATCTGTTCGCCAGCCCCCTCAAACCGAGCGAGTTCCTGACCGCCACGATGGCCATGAGCGTAATGAAGGTGACGATCGTCTCGATAGTGATGGCGAGCTGTGCCCTCATTTTTTATTCGTATAATATCCTGCTCGTCGGGGTATGGCTGATGCCGTTCGTCCTCAATTTGGTCATTACCGGCTGGATTATCGGCGTGTTTACGACCTCGCTTATCATGAGGTTTGGACAAGAGGCCGAGGTTCTGGCCTGGAGCATGGTCTTTCTTTTCCAGCCGATCTCCTGTGTGTTTTATCCCATGGAAGTGTTACCCAAGTGGCTGCAGATGATTGCATGGGCAAATCCGGCGGCACATATCTTTGAGGGCATGCGGACTGTCTTGAGTACTGGTGCACCACCCAGTTGGAACCTTGCTTGGGCCGTTGGTTTGAATGGTGCTCTGCTTGTCGGCGTTGTCGCATGGTTTTATCGGACGGTGGCCTATTGTAAGGACCAAGGGCTTCTGGTTCGAGTCGGGGAGTAAAGTTGTAATCCCGTGTGCTCTGTGCTAGGGTATCACTGGCTCATGTCGCCCTGGGTCTCGACGACACTGAGTGTCTATTCAGAGGAGACCCGCAATGCCGATGTTGCCTTGTCCGGGAATCTTGTCGGAAGTCAGACCTAAGTCGCTGCATCGCTCGCGTCTTCGGCCCGCTCCTTCCCCGTTCCTCGTGCTCAAGACAATGTCATTATTTTAAAGGAGGAACCCCGATGGGTTCGAAGATCTATGTCGGTGGGTTGCCCTATTCGGCGACCGAGCAGCAATTGAGTGACTTATTCGCAGCTCATGGCGCAGTGGCCTCAGCGCGGATCATTACGGATAAGTTCACCGGCCAATCACGTGGATTCGGCTTTGTGGAGATGTCCTCGGATGCCGAAGCTCAAGCTGCGATTACGGCCCTCAACGGATCAGAGATGGGTGGCCGGACTTTGACAGTCAATGAAGCACGTCCCCAGGAACCGCGCACCGGCGGTGGTGGGCGTGGTGGCTTCGGTGGAGGAGGCGGTCGGAGCGGGGGCGGTGGAAAGCGCGATCGCTGGTAATTAACCTGATCAGTGCATAAGTAGGAAGGGGTTGCCATGGAAAGTGGCAACCCCTTCTTTTTTTGACAACTGTCCCGGAGGACAATAGGCAGAAACAGATGATAAGTTATGGTCCGTCATCAGCATCGTGAAAAAACATGACTGTTGAGCAATCGATCATAGGGCCGGCTGATTTACTCACGCTCTCCCTCCATAAGAATCCCGTGTTGGTCGTGGAGAATTTTTGGTCGCCGGAGGAGCGGCAGTTCTTTCGAGGAAAAATGAACCAGGCGTCCTGGAAAAGCCTTTCCGATCTGCCGAAGGTTCGGGAAGACTTTCCGAATTCCGGCAACTGGGCCAAAGCTGAGATCGGCCCAGAGGAGGGTCAGCGATTTCTGTCGCGGTTACAGCTTCCCTGCATTCGGGACTACATCGAGTCTTTCCCGAATATCATCGGGCGTCATGTGGGGTTCAGTTACTACTCGTATTCGGCCGGCGACTGCCTCTTGACTCATGACGACACGGATCAGGGTCGGCTTGTAGAGGGCCGTCGGGCGCCGCAGCGCCGGATCGCCGTGGTCACCTACTTTCATGAGGAATGGCAGCCTGATTGGGGTGGCGAATTGATCATTTATGAGCGACGAACAGATCGTAGCGGTGGACATATCAATAATCTTATCCCGACCTACTGTATCGAACCTCGCCCTGGATCGCTCGTGATGTTTACCGTCCCGCGATTCCATCGGGTCTGCCGCGTGGATCCTACTGCCGGTCAACATCGTCGGTTATCGATCGCCGGATGGTTTATGACGGAGCACGCCTAGGATGCAACGGAGGCTAAGGTGTTCATGTGTAGACGGATGTAGACTTCAATGGTTTTCGTTGAACTGTAGCCTGTTCAACCGAACCACTCGGTGTCGTTGGCTGCGCATGCCCGTTTTTCTACTGCAAGGGTCGGTGCCGGCTGTGCGAGTACGTTTTGCACAAGGGCGATGAGGCGATCACGCTCGAACGGCTTGGCCAGGAACGGGAGCGTTCCTCGCTTGATCCCATGGCTGGCAAGGTCTTTATCGGGATTCCCAGACATCAGAATAATGCGGAGACCGTTTCGGATCATGGTCGCGCGAACCGCCAGTTCATGACCATTGACGTGCGGGAATTGGTTGACGGTTGAGGCCAGCTGAAAACCCGGTGGAGGTAAGACAAGGTCTGTAAGCAGCAAATCAATCGGAGCTTCGTGGTGTGTACAGATCTTCAGGGCTTCTGAACTCCCCTCGGCTACGAGCACCGTAAACCCTGCCCCTTCAAGGAAGGTTTGGCATAGTCTGACGATCGACGGTTCGTCGTCGACGACCAAGATCGTCGCTGAGCCATTTGATGATGGGATGCTTCGTTGACCGTCCATAAGCTCTCCACGCCATCATAGTGCTGAATACTGGAGAGGGCGAGAAAAACTTCCTTTTCTTCACGTAGTCGAACCTAAGGCCATGATCGAGGTTTCGCGGAAGCTGGTTGCCAACGAAGCTGAGTCAAATTGGGCGATGAGAGAGCCGGGAGAACTCGGATCGGTCAGCAACTCAGAGATCGGAGAGCAACTCCTTGCCGATTCGCTGGAGAGGTATAAGCCGACAACGTTGCACGCCAACGGCTTGACAAGTTCTTCGCTGAGCTTGCGGTCAAACTCACGGAGCACTTTGTACGTGATCAGCGAACTGATAGTTTGCAGTTCAGGCATTTGTGGATGGGGAAGGAATGGAGGAAAAATCTGCGTGGGTGGGCAGCGTTATGCTCAGCCTGCTCGGCACTTAAGCCGCTCAAGCCGGTTCTTGTCAAGACTAATGTGCAGCGATTTCTCTTGAGCGACGATCACAGCACCGGGTGCCTGGCCTTTCGCTTTCTTGACCCACTTGCGACGTGTGTAGATCACCTCACCCTTTCCACTCTTTTTCAGATCACTATAGAGCAGGGCCAGCGTGGCGGCGTCGAGAAGAGTCTCAGGGGGTGGATCGGATCCTTTATCCACTCTCACGATAACGTGCGAACCTGGCGTGCCGCGAGCGTGCAACCACAAATCGTCGCTCTTGGCGAGGCCGAACGTCAACTCATCATTCTCGCGGGCATTGCGTCCGACGAAGATCGGCAGTCCATCTGCGGAGGTGAACCGGCGGAACGGCCCACGCCGTTGATCACCGGTAGGTGGGCGTTTGTCTCTAGTGGCACGAGTGATCGTTCCGGTATTGATGGGTGAAAGCGGTATGGCCGGTGGAGCCCAGGTGCCCTGTTCGATGTCCTGGAGTTCTTGCCGGAGCTTCTTCACTTCCTGTTCCGCCCGTTCGATACGTGGCCTGAGCTCTCGTTCGGCGGCCAGATACTTTCGATGTTTTCTGAAGTACTCGTCCAGGTTGCTGTGCGCGGATTTTGTGGGGTCGAGCGGAATCGTAACGTCCGGCAGCTTCTCATCGAAATAATCGATCACCGTGATGTGATCCATTCCCTTTGCGATCGAACTCAAATTGGCTTTGAGCAGTTCTCCATAGCGGGAATAGTCTTTGTAGGTAAGGGCCTTCGCCAAGTCCCCATGCCAGGCTTCAATCAATCGCTGTTCTTTCTTCAGGGCTTTTTTCAGGGACCGGAGCCGGGCCATTTTGGCATGGTCGATGGCAAGAGTGCCTTCCTGAGTCTCGTAGAATGCCTCGATCGCTTCTGAAACCCGGAATGGACTGCCTGTCGCTCCCGTGAAACGGGAGGGTTTGTCCTCGATGGGGCTCGTGGCATTTCGAACCGGTGGAACATAGGGCCGGCCGACAAGATCGCGCTGGTGGGCCAGGTCGCGGAGCACGCGCCGCTCGGCATCGAGCACCAGGATATTGGCCTTTTTGCCGGTCAATTCACACACCATGGTGCGGAGCCCTTCCTTGCCGGTGATCAGCAGCTCAACAATCCGGTCATTCCCAATCTGACGGATATCGTCAAGTCTGGCGCCTTGGAAGTGGGCTCGAAGAAACTGACAGAATGGAGGAGGTGTCGGAGGGTTGAGATGGGGACGAGTGGTGAGGTGGAGCCGTGAGCTGTCCGGTTCGCACGACATCAGGAGACGGTGTGTCTGCCCGGGTACACGAATATCAAACACGACTGTGCGGAACCCGGGCTGCTGGATTTTCTGAATCCAGCCGCCGCGTAAAACAGAGGAGATCTCCTTAAGAACCAGCGTTAGATCCGATCCGTTCAGCACCATGAGAGGATTCCAATGTCGGTGTCGACTGCCTCAATTGTGTCTCATGAGACATCGAGAACCACATGTGTAGTTTCATTCCAAGACAGATCTTGGCTGGCACTGTACGATTCGTCTTGAAAACACGCAAGAGCCTGAAACGCGCAATCTGTCGGTCCAGCAAGCTAAGACAACCAAATCGGGTGAACCCAGCCAGTTGGTGTCCACTCTGTCTCGACCCGCACAGGCGGCCTAGCGAAACGATACTGGCCGCTAGCGGATTTAGACCGGGGCCAGCGTTCGGCTGTGCCTTTTATAGCGACGCCTGCGCAATTCATCGCTCTTGCACCCTCCCGCCTGACGCGCTAGAGTCCCGAGCAACATTGCTCGTGCAGCCACTTCAGCATGTTACTCCTCGATCGCCAGCCGATCATCCGACTGAAGAGTGAGTTTCGCCTCTCCATGCGGCGATTGCTCGTCGATCTGTGTCGAGAATTACATGCCGATCACGCGGATCTGGCTAGGGAACTTGGGATTCCGACCAGCTTCTTTGACAGCCTCCATTCAAGCTTTCAGCCGGAGGTCTATTCCAACTGGAAAGTTGTCGGATGGATCGAGACGCTGAATGATCTGGTCTATCTTTTGGATGTCCTCAAACAATTGAAGGTAGAGCAAGATCGGTCCGATTTCGCGATCCAGTTGTTCGACGAGTGTCAGGAGAAGTTTTTTGAACATGGTTACCTTGACGATCTTTTCCCGACCGGACAACCTCAAGCAAGTGGCTTGGAGAAGCGACTGCTGGCTCTGTGCCGGCAATTAGCGCAAGAGTTGACCCAAGAGTCTCTCTGGTTTGACCCGGTTGTGCCGGTTAAGTGGTGTCGACAGCAGAAGATTGGACGATGGGACGTGCCGGGGATCCTGGAGGACAATTTCGAAAAGGCCGAAATCTCTGGAACCATCTCCGTTGATAACACCGGATCGTGGTGTGAAGCACCGAAAAAGGTGCGGCGGATAGTCCGCCAATCGTCGGGACGCGTGGTGTTTCAGGTAGATCCGACGAGAATTTCAGTAAAGGCCGGAGAGACGGTCTCGCCGGTCTGGTCGGGATGGGGTAGGGAGGGGCAATGGCAGTGGGTGTGTCATCCGGCTACGGTTGCAATACATGGGGAAGACGATCCGGTGACTGTCGGCCCAACGCTTGTATATGGGAAGGATCGCCAGCCGAAAACAGTGAAAGCCACCGAACAACGACAGGTGGAGCGTATCGCCCGTGCCTGGCAGACCATCCGGCTCGCTTGGCCGGAAGGCCATGAAGTTCTGACGCTGCTGACTTCTCGCATTGTCCCGCTGCGGGCGAAGGGTGTGGTCAGTTTCAGTTACCGGCATCGACCTGGACTGTCATTCATCAATTGTTTCGATCGCGGAAATCTTGATTTGATCGACGACTTGATTCATGAAAACAGCCATCATCACTTGAATCTCCTGCTGCGAAAATATGTTATGTATCATCGCGACCATAACCAGCAGATCTTCTACTCACCCTGGCGACGGAGTCTCCGTCCGTTGCGCGGCATTCTTCACGCAACCTTTACCTTCACCATGGGTGCCATGTTGTTCGGGCGGCTCTCGTCTTGGGGATCTGGTCGTCGGGGAGCCATATGGTGGAAGAGGGCGGGGCTTAGCCAGCGAGACTTGCAGCGAGCCCGCTTTCGCTGTGTAGAAGAAGTCGCGTCCGTCCGCTATTCGCTGCAAGACCTGCACTATGCCGATCACCATCTCGGATGGCTCACTGGGTCAGGCCGGCGCTTGGTCGGACTGCTGACTGAGGCCATCAATCAGGTCGAGCGTGAGAGTGAGCGATTCAAGGGCGATGTTCAGCGTTCCGTGTTCGGTCCGGCATTGAAAAAACACCTCAAAGGACTTCAACAAGCCCGCCAAACCTATGGGCCGATGCGGTTGAGGAGCGCCTGAGCCGCATTGATTTCAGCTTCTGTTCTTCCCTGATAGTGTCCTGAGTCTGAAGTCATAAGCATAAGTTGTGCATCGGTTGTGTCCTCACGAGTCACCTTGCAGAGGAGGGCACCGATGCGAACGGGACGCCCGAAAGCCGCACTGATGTTGACCGCTGACGAACGACACACGCTGGAG
>Ga0073934_10005222_pt1 | contig 20394 bp, 19 predicted proteins | sample LarsenN4metaG_FD_76834 | JGI IMG/M metagenome (GOLD analysis project Ga0073934, IMG submission 76834) | Hot spring sediment bacterial and archeal communities from British Columbia, Canada, to study Microbial Dark Matter (Phase II) - Larsen... ... | reverse complement strand
GAAGGAGTTCCGCGGCGGCGGCGAGCACGGTCCGCACGCGCTGCGGCTCTCGCCCGATGGTAAATCGATCGTCGTGTGTGCCGGCAATCACACGCAGCCCCCGTTCGACGTGCAGCGCAATGCCGAGCCGCAGACGATGGGCGGCCCGCGGAGAGAGCAGCTGATTGCTTCCCTCCCGCCGGGCGCCGCCAGCCGGTTGCCGCCCAACTGGGATGAAGACCTGCTGCTGCCGCGGCAATGGGATGCGAACGGCCACGCCCGCGGCATTCTCGCGCCAGGCGGTTGGATTGCGAAAACCGATCCCGACGGCAAGACGTGGGAGATCCTCAGCAGCGGCTACCGCAACGAGTACGACTTCGCCTTCAACGCCGACGGCGAGCTGTTCGCCTACGACGCCGACATGGAATGGGACTTCGGCACGCCGTGGTACCGTCCCACGCGCGTCTGCCACGCCACGAGCGGCAGCGAGTTCGGCTGGCGCAGCGGCACCGGCAAGTGGCCGACGTATTATCCCGACAGCCTGCCGCCGGTGGTGGACATCGGCCCAGGCTCGCCGGTGGGCGTGGAGTTCGGCTACGGCACGAAGTTCCCTGCGAAGTATCAACGCGCGCTGTACATTTGCGATTGGACGTTCGGCACGATGTACGCCATTCATCTCACGCCGGAAGGTTCCACGTATCGCGGCGTAAAAGAAGAGTTTCTCTCGCGCACGCCGCTGCCGCTGACGGATGTGACTGTCAGCCGGGACGGCGCGCTGTACTTCACCATCGGCGGCCGCGGCACGCAGTCGGAGCTGTACCGCGTGACGTATGTGGGAGAGGAGTCGACGGCGGCGGTTGATGGACGCGACGATGCGGGACGCGAGCAGCGCGCGTTGCGGCACGAGTTGGAAGCGCTGCATCGCCGTCTTTCGCCCACCCTTTCCAAGGGGGGGAACGGGGGGGTTCTTCTGCCTTCCGCGCCCCAGAAAGACACTCCCCCTAACCCCCCCTTGGCAGGGGGGGCGAATGCGATTGAGTTCGCAGTGAAGCATCTCGGGCATCCGGACCGCTTCATTCGCTACGCGGCCCGCATCGCGCTGGAGAACCAGCCGGTCGAGCTGTGGCGCAACAAGGTGCTGCAACTCACGAATGCGGAAGAGCGCATCAACGCCGCGATTGCTCTTGCGCGGCAAGGCAATTCTGATGATCGTCCGAAAGCGCTGCACCTGCTGGCGCCGGTGTTGCTCGACCGACAGCCCACGGAAGAGCAGGAGCTCGGCGTGCTGCGCGCGTGTCAGTTGATTTTCATCCGCCTGGGGGAACTCACCGATCACGAGCGGCAGGTGGTGCTGGACGTTCTCGACCAGCGCTTCCCCGCAAAGTCCGACTTCGTCAACCGCGAGCTGGTCAACCTGCTGGTATTCCTCAAGTCGCCCACAATCATCGCCAAGGTGGCGAACCTGCTGCAGCAACCGCCTCAGGCAATGACGGAAGACCTGGGCGATCTGCTCACGCGGAACCGCAACTATGCCGGCGCGATCCTGGCGATGCAGAAGAACCAGCCCGATCGGCAGCAGATTCATTACGCGTTCGCGCTGCGGAACATGAAAGAGGGCTGGACGCTGGACCAGCGGAAGGCGTACTTCGCATTTCTCGACCGGGCCCGCACGTGGAGCGGAGGTGCGAGCTTCCAGGGCTTCCTCAAGAACATCGACAACGACGCCTTCGCCAACGCCACCGACGCCGAGCGGCTGGCCATCGAAGCCAGCGGCGCTCGCCAGCCCTACGTGATGCCCGAGCTGCCCAGGCCGGTCGGTCCCGGCCGCGCGTGGTCATTGGACGAAGTAGTTGCGTTGGGTCAGCAGGGTCTGCAGCGCGGCCGTAACTTCAAGAACGGCCAGAGAACGTTCGCCGCCGCGCGGTGCGTCCTGTGTCACCGGTTCGCCGGCGACGGCGGAGCGACCGGTCCGGACCTGACGCAGCTCGCCGGGCGGTTCAACTTGAAAGACCTCACGGAATCAATCGTCGATCCCGGCAAAGTGGTGTCCGATCAATACAAGGCGGTCGCCATCGAGACGAAATCGGGCAAGGTGCATACCGGCAAAATCGTGTCCGAAACTGCTGACAAGCTGGTGATTCTCACCAACCCCGAAGACGCCACGAAGGTTGTGGAGGTGGCCAAGTCGGACATCGAAGCACAGTCGGCCTCTCCCATCACGCTGATGCCCAAAGACCTGTTGAACCAGCTCAACGACAGCGAAGTGCTGGACCTGCTCGCGTATCTGCTCTCGCGCGGCAACCCGCAGGACGCGATGTTCCGCAAATAGTAGCAGGCACACTCCGTGTGCCGCCGATGCTGAGGCGAAGACCAACCGAGACTCACGTCCGAAGAACGGCACAGGAGTGTGCCTGTTACAATTCCGGTGATCGAAGGCGGCTCGTCATTTGATAATGCGAGGTCCAATCATCGACGGCGATCGGAACGAGACCATGTCCTTTCTGGAGGCGGCGTGCGAACCGTCGGTCGTCCGCCGCGCCCTGGCGTGTGCGGCGGTCGTGGGGGTGATCCTGCTGGCGATCAATCACGGCGACGTGATCCTGGCAGGTGCGGTGACGCCGCGGCATCTGTTCAAGATGGGGCTGACGTTCCTGGTGCCGTATTGCGTGTCGACGGTCTCCAGCGTCGGCGCGCTGCGCGGGCGGCGATGATCGCGGAAGCGGTGACGGGAGCCCTTTTCGACAGACGTCCGGAATCGTCGCACCCTGCGAGCCCTTGTCGCGTGCCGGACTGCTGCCGCAATGAATTCGGTCAGCTTTGGTCGTGGTCCAGCACCCAGCGCATGGCGCGCTGCATCAGCTCGCGGCCGTTTTCGAGGCCCAGCTTGTGGCGGATCTTCTCGCGGTGCGAATCGATCGTATGCGGGCTGATGTGCAGTTGCCTGGCGATGGCAGCGGGGGTGACTCCCTGGCCGATGAGGCGGAAGATCTCCAACTCGCGGTCGGTGAGCCGGTCCACCGGATCGCCGGTATTGGTCTCCGTGCCGCTGATGGCCTGGTTCAACAGCCGCTGCAGGATCTCTTCGCTGACGTACCGCCGTCCTGCCAGCACCGTGCGGATGGCCTTCAGCAGCGTAGTCTCGCATTCCTGCTTGTTGACGTAGCCCGAGGCCCCGTTGCGCAACGCGCGTTCGGCATACAGATTCTCGTCATACGCCGACACCACCAGCATCCGCACTTTCGGATAGCGCTCCTTCACCGTTTTGATGAGGTCCAAACCCAGGCCGTCCTTCAGGGACAGGTCGACCACCATCAGGTCGGGCTCGGCGGCGGGAATTTGCTTCAGGGCTTCCTGCATGGAGCCGGCGGAGCCACAAATCTGCAGGTCGGCCTCCGAACTGATCAACAGCGCCATGCCGTCCCGCATCAGGGGGTGGTCGTCGACGACAAAAATCCGGGTTTTCTTGCTGCGCATGGGTCAAACGGGAGGGATCGGGCTGCGGCAATGGGCGGCATCTCGGGTCACGAAAACAACCGATTGGCTCCCCCGGATTCTATCCGCTCCCCTGGTGGATTCCACCACCTTCCGCGTGGTGGAATCCGCCATCCCGGCATGGCGGATTCCCCGATGGCGGCGCCGCAGCGGCGTGCGATACGCTCCACGGTTCGATTTCCTTCGATTGACACACCCCTGGGACAAGTCGCTGTGACGATTCGCCTGTTGATTGCAGACGACCACGAGCTCGTGCGCGACGGACTACGACTGACGTTCGAGGGAACCGACATCGAAATCGCCGCAGAAGCGGCCAACGGGCAGCAGGCGTTCGACGCGCTGGACGAGTCGCCCATCGATGTAGCACTGATCGATATCAACATGCCCGGAGCCGACGGCTATCACTTTCTGCGGCTGGTCCAAGGCTCCGGCGCGAACGTTCCCGTTCTGATGCACTCGGTTTACGACGGAGCCGAGTACATTCGCCGCTGCCGCGCGCTCGGCGCGAAGGGTTTCATCGTGAAGGGCCGCGAAGGGCGCGAGCTGCTGGCCGCCATCCGCGCGATCCATGCCGGTGAAGAATTCTGGGAAGTGCCGTAAACGCGTCCTCCGCCCCACAGGGCGCGTGTGGTGAAACCCACCATGCCGTGCGGCGGAAACCGCCAGCGTGAAACGGTGGATTGGGCGATGCCATCTTCTGCGGTGATCGTCCACAATCGGTCCCGTCGTTGATCCTGACGCCGTGGCCCACCGGAAGCCGGACCATGTCCCCTCTCACCAGCCACTGTCCTCCGCGACTTGCTGCGGATTCGTCGACCGACCAAGCCGTCATGCAGGCCGAGCTGCGGGCCTCGCCCTACGCCGCGCTTCGCGGCGTGTGCTGTTGCCGGCAGGGCGGGTGTGTGGTGCTGTGCGGCACGGTGCCCAGCTTCTATCTGAAGCAGGTCGCACAGTGTGTGCTGCTGAAGCGCTGGGGGGCCGCGGTGCGGCTGGAGAACCGGTTGGAAGTGGCTTCCTCAGCGATGAGGCCGCCGAAGTGGTAACGGGAGCTTCTGCGGAGACGCCGAACGTGGGGGGGACCCGCGGGATACGCCGCCGCCTGTTCAAGGAAGAGCTAACATGCTGGTACTGACGCGCAAGACCGACGAGCGGATCGTCATCGGCGAGACGGTGGACGTGGTGGTGCTGTCGATCCAGGGCAACCGCGTGCGGCTGGGGATCTCGGCGCCGCGGGAAACGCCCATCGTGCGCGGCCCGTCGGCCTCCGCCGAAAACGTGGCAGTGAGCCCGCGCCGCCGACACGCCGTGCAGCTCTGCGAGTGCTGCAGCGATTGAGAAAACCGCCAGCCACGGATGCACACCGATCGGCACGGATGAGAGAAGAGTCCGCGAAGATCGCTGTGGATCCGTGGCTGAGTCGTTCTGCTCTGGCGCCACGCGTTACTTTTTCGTCGACGGTCGCTGGCTGCGGACGTACTTGTGGCATTCGACGCAGGCCTTCATGGCGTCCATCCACTGCAGCGTGGCGTTGTCGAAGTTCTCCTTGTCCGCTGCGTCGCCCAGCTTGCGGACGGCGGTGCGGAACTCGCGATTGAACTCGCGGTAGTCCTCGTCTAAAAGCACGTTCCACTTCTCCGCCTTGCTCATTTCCAGCAGGGCCGCCGTACCGTCTTTGATGAGCGTGCTGTCTTCCGTCGTCAGACCCTCCAGAATGTGGGACGACGCCCCGAGCTTCTGCCGCATGAAGGCCCGCAACGACTGGTCTTTCTCTTCCTGCGCCCCCATCACAGCACCCACACCGATCGCCGCCGCGACCGATGCCGCGGCGCAGAAGACCCAACGAGACTTCAGAAACGACGCACGGCACATGGGCAATCCTTTCGGGTCTTCAGGGTGGGACGAGTCGTCGAGTGCCACCACATCGGCAGACAAGTCACGGGGGACCGTGCCGTCGCAGCTTCGGCGAATTGCATCACGGCTGTTCGACGATCCGCATGCCGCGGACAAAGCGGTGGCAGTCCAGGCAACTGACGGTCGCATCGAGCCACTTGAGCGTGGCCCGGTCCGCTTTGTCTTCCTCGGCGGCCTTGATGAGCTCTTTGGTGATCTGGCGGAACTCGTTGCTGAACTGCTTGTACATGACGTCGTTGGACACGTGCCAGGCCTCCGCATCGCTCATCTCGTGCAGGCGCTTGGCTCCTTCGGCAACGAGCTGCAGATCCTCGGTGCACAAGCCTTCCAGGACCATGGTCGACGCGGCCAGCTTCTTCCGCATGAACGCCTGGAGCCTGCGGTCCTTGACGGCGGGGGCTTCGTCCTTCGGCGCCCCCTTCGCACCGGCGGGCTGCCCCTGCGACGGTTGGCACCACAAGAGCGTGGCCGCTATCAGCGCCAGCCCCAGGACGCCCAACATTCGAGTCCAGGAAGACTGCAATCGCGCAAGCATGACGGTGCTCCAGGCTGCAAGTGTCGCAGTGGTCGATCGAGGAGAAACGATGGGCGAATTATCGGACGCGCTGTTTTCACCGGCAATGGGCGCCTTCACCATTCGAGGGTGGTGAAATCCACCACAACCACGAAAACAGCCGCTGTTCTGCGGCTGTTATTTCTCGCGACCCCCCAGTCCCGTGAGCGGGTGAGTCGCACTTCCCCGATAGCAGGATCGGACGGCCCTCGCGGGCTGCCGGACCGGATCTTCGAACCTCACCAACGGTCACGGGACCGACTCTTCGCTTCGCTCTGGCTTACCATACTCCCTCCGACGTTAGCGGCGAACCTCCGCCCGGCTCCCTCCGGGCTTCGTTCCCTGGCTCCTTCCAAAAGAGACAACGCGGCGAATGCCGGAACGGATCAACGCGATTCTCGAATTGCCGAGAAATCACGTGAACACATCCTGTCGCTGCAGAGCCGCCGCATTGGTCGCCAGAAACGCCGCAGCCCAGGCATAGCCGTCCAGCAGCCTGGACGTGTCGCGGCCGAGAATGGTCAGTGCGGAGAACAGAGCCTCAATGGTGGCCAGGCCCCGCGCAGGATCGGCGAACAGCTTGGAAGTCCGCGGATACGCCGTCGTCAGCGGCGGGAGCGTGCGTACGGGGACGTCTGCAAACGCCGACTCCATCTGGGCTGCCCACCGCCACGTGCCGTCGAGAATCAGCAATCCACGATCCGCATCTGCCGCCGACAACTCCGGTCCGCCGAGTCCCAGCCGCACGTAGCCACCGAGGTTCTCCGGCCGGCTGGGGAACCGGTGGAATACCAACCGAGGATCGCCGCGCAGCCCCTCGACGGTGCACTTCGAGCGCCGTTCCTTGGGATGCACGATGATGATTGTCGGAGGCGGGATCATGGGCGAATTCTGCTTGCGTTTAGCGGACAATTTTCGCAGCGCGCCAGTTCCCGCCAAACACGAGCGCTGATCAAAGGTGAATGTGGGCGTTCCTCAGCGCATACTACTCTGGGGAGCAAACGACGCCCACCGAGGGAGCATCATGCGGATCGTGCTGTGCCACAACTGCATCAGTTGGGTGCCGCTCGATGCCGAACTATGCCCCGACTGTCATCGCCCGCTCGACCTGAACGAGCCCGATCCTACGGCGGCCGACCTGGATGAGCGCCTGGGAGAAGCCCGCTGGCGGCTGGGCACGGTGCGGTGCGAACGCAAACAGCTTCCTTCGCAGGGACTGCTCCTGGGAACGACCGGCGGGCTGATGTTCCTGCCCGAAGTGATCGCGCTGCCGAACGGCGCCCTGCAAGGGGTGGAAGGTCCGGTCGAGCGCTTCTGGCCGTTGCCGCGGTGGTGGTCGCTGTGGGGACGCCGCGCTCCCGTCGTGCCGCAGATTCGCGAGCCGTATCTGGAATTGAACCGACTCGGCGAGCGGTTCCTGTCGGCGCCGGGCGCGCTGTTCGTGCCACGCGAACAGCTCATCCGAGCGGCGCTGTCTGGCCGCACGTGGACGGTCAGCCGCACGGTGGGGCGCACGCTGCGATTCACGGCGCTGTCCCCCGCCGAAGAGGCCCGGCAAGCGTGGCGCGAAATGTTGAGCCATGATCCCGCGTGGAGGCAACTCGCGGCGGCGGGACGGTGACCGTTTCGCCGCGACCCGGAGATGCCTCCGACGTAGCGAGCGCTCCCCTCCGGGTCGCGGCGAAACGACCCATCACGCGTCAATCGGGGCGATGCCGTCCGCCTTGCCAATCACGACCACACCTCCGTCACTGACGGTAAAGCCCCGCGCGCGGTCCTGGTCGAGGTCGTAGCCGATGTGCATCCCTTCGGGAATGCGGACGCGCTTGTCGATGATCGCCCGGCGAATCCTGGCGTGCCGTCCGACGTCCACGCCGTCGAACAAGATCGAATCTTCCACCGTGGCCCAACTGTTCACGCGCACGTTGTAGCCCAGCACAGAGCGCTTTACGGTTCCGCCCGAGATAATCGACCCCGCGCACACCATGCTGTCCAACGCCTGCCCCACCCGCGGCGGCTTGCCCTCCGTCTGGGCGAACACGAACTTGGGCGGCGGCTCCTGCGGCTGGTACGTCCGCACGCTCCACGAATGGTCGTACAGGTTCAATTCCGGCTCGACGGCCACCAGGTCCATGTTGGCTTCGTAGAATGCGTCCAGCGTGCCGACGTCGCGCCAGTACGAGCTGTGGCCCGTGTTCTTGTCGCGGAACGGATACGCCCGCACCAGGTGGGTGTCGATGATCGACGGAATGATGTTCTTGCCGAAGTCGTGGCTGCTGCCCGGCTCGGTGGCGTCGCGGCAGAGCTGCTCGAACAGGAAGTGCGTGTTGAACACGTAGATGCCCATCGACCCCAGGCACCGCGTGGGATCATCGGGCATGGGGTTGGCGACCGCCGGCTTTTCCAGGAACGCTCGCACGCGGTTCGTCGCGTCGATTTCCATGATGCCAAACTGATTGCTCTCCTTCAGCGGCACCGGAATGCAGCCGATCGTCGCCACCGCACCGGACTCGATGTGATCGCGGATGAGGTCGGCATAGTCCATCTTGTAGATGTGGTCGCCCGACAGGATCAGCAGGTAGTCCAGCCCGTAGCGCTCGATGGAGTAGATGTTCTGATAGACGGCATCGGCCGTGCCCAGGTACCAGTTCTCGTCGATTCGCTGCTGCGGAGGGAGGATGTCGACGAATTCGCCGAGCTCGCGGCACAAGAACCGCCAGCCCATGTTGATGTGTCGGTCGAGGCTGGCCGCCTTGTACTGCGTGAGCAGCAGGATCTTGCGCAGTCCGCTGTTGATGCAGTTGGACAGCGTGAAATCGATGATGCGATACGCGCCGCCGAACGGGACCGCCGGCTTGGCGCGATCGCGGGTCAGCGGCTCCAGCCGCGTCCCTTTGCCCCCCGCGAGAATCAGCGCCAGCACCTGTCGCATGGATCGAAATCCCTCCGTGTGTGCGAAGCCCAGGGGTTGCACCCCCTGGGCTTCGCGCCGTTCAGTTCCCGTGCAATTCCCCCAACAACTCCAACAGCGTCGCGCGAATCTTCGGTTCTGCGTCGACCGCCAGATAGCTCGATCGCGCCCGCCAGGTTTCGTAGCCGCCCCACTCGTGCTGCTGCGGTGTGGGCAAATAACCGTTGTAGCCGTTGGCCAGCTCGATGGTGAACGTGTGCTTGAACGGCGTGTCCTGCTTGATCGCGAGGCCGGTCTCGGTGAACGTTTCGCAGGGGCTGCTGACGATCGCCAGATCGCCGATGCGCAGCGCCTGCAGCCGCGCCTCCACCGTTTCCGGATACGCCGCCAACAGAGCTGTTTCGCGAGCATAGATCAACTGACGGTCCTTGAGCGGGCGCTCCTTCGCTTCCGAAAGCAGCTTTTCTGCGGCAATGACTTCCTCGCGCGTCGGTTTGCGCACGCCGAGCTGGATCTCGCGGTCGCGCGATCCCAGCACCAGCTTCTCAGCAAACTCGATGCCCTGGTACGCCGCAGCGACCTTCTGCGCGACGCTCTCGGCGACGACGCCGATTTGCTCGAACGGCATGCGCTTGGGCGCGGTCGCCAGGCGGAAGTTCACGTTGTTCACGTCGCCGCTGGTACCGTTGGACATGATCGCCACGCACCCTTCGCCGCCGATCAATCGATTCACTCGCACGGCAAACTCGCCGTAGTAATCGGCGGAGACCACGTCGCCCGGCACGCCGCCCACGTAATGCAACGAGTAGTTCGCCAGCAGGGCAATCGGCCGTCCATCGCGGCTTTGCACGGCCAGCACCGACACCTGCGGATCGACGGGGCCGGCCGGCTCGGTGACGTCTGGGCTACTGTAGCCGGGGTTCATCCGTACGCGATCGACTTTCTGCCCGAACGGGTTCTCACCGATCACCCCCTCTTTGAGGTGCCAGCGGCGGTTGAACACCTGCGTCTCGTCGATCGCCGTGGTCCAGCCAACGCGGGCCGGCTCCAACCGCTGCCACGCGCGCTCGATTCCTTCCACAATGCGGTCCGACAGAAACTGGCGGTAGTTGTCGTCGGGATCGCTCTGAAACACGCCGGCAACGGTGGGGCAGGAATGGGCGTGCGTCGCGGAGACGAGAACGTTCGCCGCCGGAATGCCGGTGCGATACGACGCGCGTTGGCGGGCGGAGTCGATGATCTGCCGCGGGATCATGCAACTGTCGCAGACGACGATGGCGAGCGACGTCTGCGCATTGGCCAGCACCAGGCATCGCGCGTGCAGCGGGTCGTGGGCCGCCGTCGCAAAGTGGTCGGCCATGTTCCCGTTGACGGAGATGGGGAACTGCGGCGGCGTGATGTCCTGGGCATACGCGCCCGCCTTCACCGGAGAGGCCTCCGCCGCGCACAAGGCGGCGTGCCACGCAACCAGCGTCCAGACAGCGGCGACAACGCTCAGTCCACGCGACATCGACGGCGCTCCTTCAGGGTGGTCGGTACAGTGTGATCGAGGGAATCGCGAAACCGCAAGCGATACTCGCGGTCCCCGGAGGATTGTTTAGCCGCGACCCGCAGGGGAGCGCTCCGCGCGATCGCGACATTGTCCCGGAGCGATCTCCTGCGAGTCGCGGCCAAACGAGGTCACGCGCACGATTCCGGCGAGAGCAGTTCTACCGGGTTGCCGGTGGGATCGCTGATGTACACCGATTCGGTGCCGTCGCGGTGCCGCTTCAGCGGTGCGAAGTCGTGGGCCTTGGGGGTGACGAAGCCCAAATGGGGCGGGTGCTGGTCGGGAATCACCAGCGCCAGGTTGACGTTTCCGAACCGCAGCATGGCCCACGTGCCATCCTGGTAGGCCACGTCGCAGCGGAACATCGAACGGTACCAGTCCACCGCCTCCGCAATGTCGCGGACCGAGATCGCCACGTGGTGCAGTTCGTCGAGGGCTGTCGCCATTGCGGTCATTGTCATCGCTCCTTTTTCCGTATTGTAGCGACTCCCGGCGAGCCGGGGAGCATCAGCTCCCGGGTATTCTGCCGCAGCGCGGACCCGGAAGCTGACGCTCCCCGGCTCGCCGATGCTTACGCTCCTCGGCTGGCCTGGAGTACGATTGAGCGACTTCTCACAAAGGCGCACGCCATGCGGATCGCGACCGGCACCACCGTGATCGAACAGGGGCAACTCATCGACGGCACCGGTGCGCCGCCGATTCCCGATGCCGCGCTGGTCATCACCAACGGCCGCATCGCGTATACCGGGCCGCGCGCAAAAGGTCCATCCCTTCCGCCGGATGCCGTGCGGCTGAGCGCGAACGGCGGCAGCATTCTCCCCGGACTCGTCGAGGCGCATTTTCATCCCACGTACTTCAACGTCGCCGCGCTGGAAGACCTGGACATCAAGTACCCCGTCGAATACGTCACTCTGCTCGCCTCGGTGAATGCGAAGCTCGCGCTCGAATGCGGCTACACGTCGGCTCGCTCCGGCGGCAGCCTGTTCAACATCGATGTGTGGCTGAAGAAGGCGATCGAAAACGACCTCGTGCCCGGTCCGCGCCTCGCCGCCAGCGGCCGCGAGATTTGCGGCGTCGGCGGCCTCATGGACTGGAACCCCGACTTCCGCAAGATTGGTATGGAAGGGCTGGTGCTGCTCATCAACGGCCCCGATGAAGCCCGTGCCGCCGTACGGAAGCTCGTCAAGGACGGCGTGGAATGGGTGAAGACGTACCCCACCGGCGACGCCGCGGCCCCCGACGTCAACGACCATCACACCCTGTGCATGACGTTCGAGGAAATGCACGCGGTTGTGCAGACGGCCCACAACCATGGGCTGAAAGTCACGGGACACTGTCGCGCCACAGAGGGCATCAAAAACGCGCTCAGGGCCGGATACGATACGATCGAGCACGGCACGTTCATGGACGACGAAGCACTCGAACTGCTGCTGCAGCGCAACACGCCGGTGGTGCCCGCGCTGTACTTCGAGTTGGCCAGCATCGAACGCGGGCCGGAGTTCGGCATGCCGCAAAAGGTGATCGACGGCCACAAGGAAACGCTCGAAGGTGGCGCGGAGAGTGCGCGGCGGATTCTCAAAGTGGGCGGGCGGCTTGGGCTCGGCGGCGATTACGGTTTCGCGTGGACGCCGCACGGCCTGTACGCGAAAGAGCTGACGTTCTTCGTGAACTACGTCGGCTTCACGCCGCTGCAGACGCTGATGTGCGCCACAAAAACGGGTGCGGAAATCCTCGGCCGCGGCGACGAGCTGGGCACGCTCGAATCGGGCAAGCTCGCCGACGTGCTGGTGATCGACGGAGACGTGCTCAAGGACATCTCCCTCCTCGAAGACCGCCGCAACATTTTGGGTGTGCTACAGGGCGGCGTGGTGAAAGCCGGGCGGTGGACGGCGTCAACGCTTGGCGCTTAACGGACGACAACGGCGCACGATCTTGTTCCGCTAACCGCAAGCGTGGTCGGCGAGATCACTTTTTCTTCGACGACTTTTTCGCGGCCTTTTTTGCCGACTTCTTAGCGGCCTTGGGGGCGGCGGTTTCGGTCTTCTTGCCGAACGCTTTGTCCCAGTTGGACCAGAACTTGGGGTTGGTGCCGGTACGAACAATCGGGCCGCTCATGGTGTTGTCCTAGGTGGGTGAAGTCGTAAATTGTCCCGGTCACTTCCGAGTGACCGGGACACTGGATGATCGATCGCCGATTCTGCGGAGCGATCGGGGAGACTGTCAAGTCGCCGGGTCGATTGCAGTTGCCGGTGCGACTTCTATAATCCGCTGGAGTGTCGATGCGTCTCAAACACTAGCCCGACGCGCAAGCGAGGGGATCTGCCTTCGGGCCGTTGCAGATCCCCTCGCTTGCGCGTCGGGCTAGAGTGGCCTGTCCGAGGAACCATTTCCGCTATGGACACTGCAACCGCCGAACCGCGGCCTTCGGTCGTCGAGCGACTGAATCTGCGTTGGCTTCACCGGCTGCTGACGTCGTCGGTTGGCCGCAAGTTCGTCATGGGGCTCACCGGCCTGGGGTTGTCCGGCTTCCTGGTGGTGCACCTGGCAGGCAACCTGCTCCTGTACAGCGGCGCCGAACGTTACGATCACTACGCCCACACGCTGCACGAGCAGGAGTGGCTGCCGCTGGCCGAGGCCGGGCTGTTCCTGTTGTTCTTCCTGCACATTTACCTGGCCTTCGCGACGACCTACGACAACCGCCGGGCCCGCGGAACGCCTTACGCCGCGAAACGATCGAAACAGGATCTGGTGACCACCGCCCCGCCGCACAACTGGATGTTCGTCTCCGGCGCGGTGATCCTGGGCTTCCTGATTCTGCACATCATCGACATGAAGCTCGAAGCACGACCCGACATTGTCTACGAAGGCAAAGGCCCGGCGGCGATCACGTTCAGCGTGCTGCAGAACCCCATCAGCGCCGTGGTGTACATCGTCGGATCGCTCTTTCTGCTGCCGCACCTGTGGCACGGGTTCTCGAGTGCGTTCCAATCGCTCGGTCTGAACCATCCCAAGTACACGCCCACGATCAAGCTGATGGGTTACGTCTTTGCCGTGGTAATTGCGTTGGGCTTTTTCAGCCTGCCGGTGGCGACATGGGTGCTGCCGAACCTGGCGGTGGAATCGCAGCCATCGCAGGGTGCGATTTCGGCTCCAGTGAAGTGAATGGAGCCATCTCGCCGTGAGTTTGTTTCGTAACACAGTCGGTGTGCCACGCTTCGCGTGGTCGTGAATTGGCCTCTCGGCGAGAAGGCTGCTTTGAGGGACTTGTCCGTGGTGGAAACCGCAACAGAGCCGCTCGATGGTCGCTGTCCTTCGGGGCCGATCGCCGACCGTTGGGAGCAGCACAAGCGCCATCTGAAGCTGGTGGCGCCCAACAACCGCCGCAAGTACACGATCATCGTCGTCGGGACGGGTCTGGCCGGGGGATCGGCGGCGGCGTCGCTGGCAGAGCTGGGTTACAACGTCCTGTCGTTCTGCATTCAGGATTCGCCCCGGCGGGCGCACAGCATCGCCGCGCAAGGGGGCATCAACGCCGCCAAGAACTATCAGAACGATAACGATTCGGTGTGGCGGCTGTTCTACGACACGGTGAAGGGCGGTGAATGGCGGGCCCGCGAGTCGAACGTGTACCGCCTCGCGCAGCTCAGCACGCTGATCATCGACCAATGCGTGGCCCAGGGCGTGCCCTTCGCCCGCGAATACGGCGGCACGCTGGCCAACCGGTCGTTCGGCGGGGCGCAGGTTTCACGCACGTTCTACTGCAAGGGGCAGACCGGCCAGCAACTGCTGCTGGGCTGCTACCAGGCGATGATGCGGCAGGTGGCGGCGGGGAAGATCAAACTGTTTCCGCGCCGCGAGATGCTGGACCTGGTGGTCATCGACGGCGTGGCCCGCGGGATCATCACGCGGAACCTGGTCACCGGCGCTTACGAGAAGTACGCGGCTGACGCCGTCGTCTTGTGCACCGGCGGCTACGGCAACGTGTTTTATCTGTCGACGAATGCCAAGGCGTGCAATGTCACCGCGGCGTGGCGGTGCCACAAGCGCGGGGCATTCTTCGCCAATCCGTGCTTCACGCAGATTCATCCGACGTGCATTCCCGTGACGGGGGAGCATCAATCCAAGCTCACCCTGATGAGCGAAAGCCTGCGGAACGACGGCCGCGTGTGGGTGCCCAAGAAAGCCGGCGACACGCGCTCGCCCGACCAGATTCCGGAAGAAGATCGTGATTATTACCTCGAACGCCGCTATCCCGCCTACGGCAACCTGGCCCCGCGCGACATCTCGTCGCGTGCGGCGAAAGAGCGCTGCGACGCCGGTTTCGGCGTCGGCGCCAGCGGGCAGGCGGTGTATCTCGACTTCTCGAACGCCTTCGCCCGCGACGGCGTAGCCACCATCAAGGCCAAGTACGAGAACCTGTTCGAAATGTACCAGCGGATCACCGGCGAAGACCCGTACCGGGTGCCGATGCGGATCTACCCCGCCGTGCACTACACGATGGGCGGCCTGTGGGTCGATTACAATCTGCAAAGCAACCTGCCGGGGCTGTACGTGCTGGGCGAGGCGAACTTCTCCGATCACGGGGCCAACCGCCTGGGCGCGAGTGCGCTGATGCAGGGCCTCGCCGACGGTTACTTCGTCATCCCGTACACCATCGCCGATCATTTGGCGGGAAAGAAGCTCGCCAGGATCACCACCGATCACGACGCGTTCAACGAGGCGCTCGACGCCAGCCGCAGCCGCACCGACCAGCTGCTGAAGGTGAAGGGGCACCGCAGCGTCGACGAACTGCATCGCAAGCTCGGCAAGATCATGTGGAACCACGTGGGCATGGCCCGCAATGCCGCCGGCCTGCAGACGGCGCTCCAGCAAATCCGTTCGCTGCGGCAGGAATTCTGGGACGACGTGAAAGTGTTGGGCGAAGGGAACGAGCTCAACCAGAACCTGGAGCACGCCGGCCGCGTGGCCGACTTCATGGAGTTCGCCGAGCTGCTGACGCTGGATGCGCTGGTGCGGGACGAGTCGTGCGGCGGCCACTTCCGCGAAGAGCACCAGACGCCCGACGGTGAGTGCCAGCGCGACGACGCGAATTTCTGCCATGCCGCGGCATGGGAGTACCGCGGCGCCGACGCCGAGCCGGTGCTCCACAAGGAACCGCTGACGTTCGACGAAGTGCCCCTGGGCACGCGGAGTTATAAATAGACGTGTTTAGCCGCGACCCGGAGGGGAGCGCTCTGCATCGACGCAGGATTCGCACGGAGCGCTCCCCTTCGGGTCACGGCTAAACGGAGAATCATCGCCGTGGGCATGAACATTACCTTAAAGATCTGGCGGCAACCGGGGCCGCAGGCGCGCGGGCGATTCGTCACCTACGAGATGCGCAACATCTCGCCCGACATTTCGTTCCTGGAAATGCTCGACATCCTCAACGAGCAGCTCATCCACCGCGGCGAAGAGCCCATTGCCTTCGATCACGACTGCCGGGAAGGCATCTGCGGCATGTGCGGCATGATGATCAACGGCCAGCCGCACGGCCCGGACCGGCTCACCACCACCTGCCAGTTGCACATGCGCCGCTTCCACGACGGCGACGAGCTGGTGATCGAACCGTGGCGGGCCGAGGGCTTCCCGGTGATTCGCGACCTCGTCGTAGACCGCTCGGCGTTCGACCGCATCATCGCCGCGGGCGGGTATGTGTCGGTGAACACCGGCAGCGCGCCCGATGGGAATGCCGTGCTGGTGCCCCGGCACATGCAGGAGAAGGCGATGGACGCCGCGGCGTGCATCGGCTGCGGCGCGTGCGTGGCGGCGTGCAAGAACGCTTCGGCGATGCTGTTCGTTTCGGCGAAGGTGTCGCAGATGGCGCACCTGCCGCAAGGGCAGGCCGAGCGCTCGAAGCGCGTGCTGTCGATGATCGACCAGATGGATCGGGAAGGTTTCGGCGGCTGCACGAACACTGCCGAGTGCGAGGCCGCGTGCCCGGCGGGCATCAAGCTGAGCAACATCGCGGTCCTCCACCGCGAGTACGCCCGGGCGCTGTTCTGCTCGCACGCGGACTGACATCGCGCCAGCGATGTCCGCGCGGTATACTCCAGAAGCCCACCCATAGCCATGGGTGGGTCTCTTCTTCCTCGAATTGATGAACATGTCAAACCTCCTCCGCACGCCGCTTTTCGACTGGCACGTCGCCCACGGCGGACGGATGGTGGAGTTCGGCGGCTGGGACATGCCGGTGCAGTACACCGGCATCATCGAAGAGCACCAGGCGGTGCGGCATGCGGCGGGGCTGTTCGACATCAGCCACATGGGACGGTTGCGGTTTACCGGGCCAGACGCCTGCCGATTCCTCGACTACGTGCTGACCAACGACGTCGCCAGACTGCAGCCCGGCCAGGTGCGGTATTCCCTCGTTTGCAACGAACAGGGGGGGGTGCTGGACGACGTGCTGGTGTACCGCCTCGACGGGGCGTATTGGCTGGTTGTCAATGCGTCGAACCGATTGAAGATTGTGGACTGGCTGCAACGCCATCGGCCGGCGTTCGACGTGCAGATGGAAGACCTCACGGCCGCCACCGGGATGATCGCGCTGCAGGGTCCTCAGGCCGCGGCCGCGCTCGACGACGAAGACGCCCGGCGGCTCAAGTCGCTCAAGTACTACACCGCCTTCGCGGGCACCACGCTGTCATCCAGCTCCGTTCTCAGCCGCACCGGTTACACCGGCGAAGACGGCTGCGAGCTGATCGTGCCCGCCGAGCTGCTGCGGCCCGTGTGGGAGCAACTGCTCGCGCGCGGCGCCAGCAGCGGGCTGCGGCCGTGCGGCCTCGGCGCTCGCGATACGCTGCGCCTCGAAGCCGCCATGCCCCTCTACGGCCACGAGCTGACGGAGAACGTCGTCCCCTTCACTGCCGGGTTGGCCTTCGCCGTAAAGCTGGACAAGCCCGACTTTCTCGGCAGACAGGCACTCGCCGCCATCGCGCAGCGCACCGACCGTTCCGTGCGCGTGGGTTTGAAGCTCGGCGGCCGCCGCATCGCCCGCGAAGGCTGCCCGGTGTTCGCGGGGAGCGAGCGCATCGGCGAGGTGACGTCCGGCGGGTATTCGCCGACGCGCGAGCAGCCGATCGCCATGGCCTACGTGGCGCCACATGCCGCCGCGGTCGGGACAAACGTCGAAATCGAAATCCGCGGCAAGCGCGAAGCAGCGACGGTGGCGGCGCTGCCGTTCTACAAGCGCCAGTAAAGGAAGACCAGGGATAGCCATCCCTGGTCTTCGCAAGGATGCATCATTCATGGCCGAGCGCGAATACACCCGTTACCAGCAGAAGGTCATTCAGCGGTACTACGACAACCGCGATCAGATGGACGAGCAGCGCTTAAGCGAGCTGGTCGCCAGCCTGTATCTCGCGGAAGGCAAGAAGCGGGCCAGGCTGTGGGAAACGGTGCGCGAGCTGATGACGCGGCTCAATGTGCCCGCCAGCCGCATCGAGCACGTCATCAAGACCGGCGACGCCGCGATTCTCGCTGAGGTGGTGAAGGACATCGCCGCGGGCAGGATTCGCCCGGCGCCGAAGCAGCCGCCCGCAAAGCCGAACGGTTAGCCGCGATTGGGAAACGGGTCTGGTCCCCTGGTCCGACGCAGACGCCGGGCGAGGGGTGACGGCCTCACACGTCCAGTTCTTTCACATCGAGCGCGTGTTTCTCGATGAACTCGCGGCGGGGCTCCACCTGGTCCCCCATCAGAACGCGGAACATCTCGTCTGCGGCTTCGGCGTCTTCCATCGTCACCTGCAGCAGCGTTCGCTGCTCGGGCTTCATGCTGGTTTCCCACAGTTCCTCGGCATCCATTTCCCCGAGGCCCTTGAACCGGGTCACTTTCATGCCCTTTTCGCCCAACTCGCGGAGCTGCGGCAAGAGCTCGCGCAGACTGGTGAGCCGCACCACGTGGTCGTCCTGCTCGATGCGGAAGGGGTAGACCGTTTCGCCGTCCTTCGCGCCGGGCGGGTAGAGGTCGCTGATGCCCACGCCGAAGCCCTTCAGTTCCCGCAGCACGTCGTTGATGGTGCGGACCTCGTGCAGCTCGACCACGTGCAGCAGGTTCTCGTGCGCAGCGGGATGGCCGTTGGTGGGGGGCGCGGCGCCCGACTCGTCGGCCACGCTCAGTTCGTAGCCGCGCTGTTGCTCTTCGGCCTCTACGAAGTGCTCGACCTCGTCCTTGCGGTAGAACCAGTGCTCGTCCTTGCCGAGGAACACGCGATACAGCGGCAGCCGGCCGTCTTCGCTGACCTTCGCCGCCATGTAACGGAGGGTAATGCCCCGGCGTTCGAGGATTTCCAGCGGCTCTTCCAGGCGCGTCAGGAACTTCACCAGGCGCTGCAGGTGGTCGTCCGCGAAGACGGTGCCGTCTTTGCACACCACGCGGCTGCCGTTGAGGCCTAGTTGAATCAGCTCCGACATCATTCGCTCGTGGGTCTGCACATAGCGGACCTTGTTGCGCTGCGTGACCTTATACAGCGGCGGCTGGGCGATGTAGATGCAGCCGTTCTCCACCAGCGCCCGCATGTGCCGGAAAATGAACGTGAGCAGCAGCGTGCGGATGTGCGAGCCATCGATGTCGGCGTCGGTCATCAGGATGATCTTGCCGTACCGCCGCTTGGAGACGTCTTCCGTTTCCGCGAGCGGCGGAATGCCGATGGCCTTGAAAATGTTCGCAATCTCGGCGTTGTCGAGCACCTTCACCACGGTGGCTTTTTCGACGTTGAGGATTTTGCCGCGCAGCGGCAGGATCGCCTGCGTGTTGGAATCGCGGCCGGTGTCGGCGGATCCGCCCGCGGAGTCGCCCTCCACCAGGTACAGTTCGGTGAGGTCGAGCTCGCGGCTGCGGCAGTCGCGGAGCTTTTCCGGCAGCCCGCCGGAGGTCAGCGCTCCCTTGCGGCGGACCATTTCGCGCGACTTGCGGGCCGCCTCGCGGGCCTCCGCGGCCATCGCTGCCTTCTGGCAGATCCGTTTGGCAACGTTGGGGTTCTCTTCGAGAAACTTCCCCAACTGCTCATACACCAGCGACAGCACGTAGCCTTCCACCTCGCTGTTGCCGAGCTTGAACTTCGTCTGGGCCTCGAACTGCGGGTCGGGCACGCGGACGGTGATCACCGCCACCAGCCCCTCCTTGAAGTCGTCGCCGGTCGGCTCCAGCTCCTCGGAGAACAGCTTCATCTTCTTGCCGTAGGCATTGAGCGCGCGGGTGACGGCCGTGCGGAAGCCGGAGAGGTGTGTGCCGCCGCCGTAGTTGTAGACGTTGTTGGCAAACGCACGGACGTTCTCGTTGAAGCCGTCGTTGTGCTGGATGGCGATGTCCATCCAAACCCCTTCGGTTTCGCCGGTGATGCGGATGATCGGGTCGTACAGCGGCGTCTCGGTGCGGTTGAGGTACCGCACGAACTCCAGGATGCCGTCGGGATAGCAGAACTCGTCCTTCTGTCCGCTGCGTTCGTCCTCGACGTGGATCCGCACGCCGGCGGACAGGAAGGCCAGCTCCTGGCAGCGCTTGGCGATGGTGTCGTAGGAATACTTCGTCTCGGGAAAGATTTCGGGATCGGGCTTGAAGGTGATCCGCGTGCCGGTGGTGTCGCTCTTGCCCAGCTTTTTCAGGTCGGACTGCGGCTGTCCGCGGACGAAGTCCATGGTCCACACGTGGCCTTCGCGGCGGACCTCGGCTTCGAGCCATTCGCTGAGCGCGTTCACCGCCTTGATACCCACGCCGTGCAGACCGCCCGTGCCCAGCTTGTAACCCCCTTTGCGGTCGAACTTGCCCCCGGCGTGGATATTGGTGAACACCACCTCGAGCGCCGACTTGTTGTCGTGCTCGGGCATGCGGCCGACGGGAATGCCGCGGCCGTCGTCGGCGACGGACACGCTGTCGTCCGAGTGGATCTTTACGGAGATCGAACGGGCATACCCGGCGACGCATTCGTCGATGCAGTTGTCGACCAGCTCGTACACCAGGTG